>Ga0256841_1000389_pt1 | contig 46512 bp, 43 predicted proteins | sample 356308metaG_FD_185971 | JGI IMG/M metagenome (GOLD analysis project Ga0256841, IMG submission 185971) | Hydrothermal vent microbial communities from Mid Atlantic Ridge, Atlantic Ocean - 356-308 | ecosystem: Environmental > Aquatic > Marine > Hydrothermal vents | place: Atlantic Ocean: Mid...
TCGTCGCTGAAGTCCTTGGCCAGGGCCTGCATGACGAAGTTCTTGCGCCGACCGGTGGCGAAGTTGTCGATCTGCTTCCAGAGGTAGTGGGGATTCTGGCCGGCCAGGTTGGGCACTTCGGGCTTGCGGCTATTGCCGTCTTCGCCATGGCAGACGCTGCACAGGGTGGCCCGTTCGCGGCCGGCCTCGAAGGCCGCCTGGAGACGCGCCGGATCGGCCTGGATGCGGGCGAAGCGGGCGGCGAGATCGCTGCGGGGCGCGGCGGCAGACTGGGCGGCCAGGAGGAAGAAAATGGCGCCAGCCACGAATGCGTTCGGACAACCGGTTTTCATGCAACCTCCGAAGACGTGGTCGAGACCTGGCGGCCGGCCCGAAGGCCGGCCTGCAGAGGCGCATAATACCACAGGGAAAGTGGCGTTTCAGAAGCCGCGGATCCGGGTCACGCCGCCGTAACTGCCGATCCAGAATTCGCCATCCGCGTCGATGTCCATGGAGAAGACGTTGGCCGAAAACAGGCCGTCGGCCACGCCGTAGTTGCGGAAGGTCTTGCCGTCGAAGCGGGACAGGCCGTTGCTGGTGCCGATCCAGAGGTTGCCCTGGTCGTCGCCGTGGAGCATGAAGATGTGGTTGGCGGGCAGGCCGTCGGCCACCGTGTAATTGGTCCAGGTCTTGCCGTCGAAGTGGCCGAGACCGCCACCCCAGGTGCCGACCCAGACGCTGCCGTCGTCGGCCACCCACAGGGCCACGATGTAGTTGGGGTTGTAGGCGATGTTCACGCCTTCGAGCCCCTGCTCCTTCTTCTGCATGGCGTGGTGACTGGAGACCCGGGCCGGATCGTTGGCGAAGCGGATGTCGGCCTTGACCTTCTCGTAGTCGGCACCGAGCCCATCCTGGTGGTTCCAGTGCTGCCACTGGCCCTGGTCGTAGTGGGCCAGGCCGCCCTCGGTGGCCAGCCACACGTCGCCGTGCTTGCCGGCGGCCAGGCCGTAGACCCAGTCGTTGGGCAGGCCGCCGCCGGTGTTCTTCACGGTGTACAGCTCCCACTTGCTGCGGTCGTGCAGATCGCCGCCCACCACGCGGTTGACGCCGGACCAGGTGGCCACCCAGATGTCGCCATTGGGCAGGGCCAGCACGTCATAGACGAAGGCATCCCCCAGGCCGTCGGGGATGTTGAGGATCTCCCATTTGTCGGTCTGCTTGTCGTAGATGGACAGGCCGCCGCCGTAGGTGCCGACGAAGATCTTCTCGCCCAGTTTGCTCAGGTGGAAGATGCCGTTGGAGAGCAGCGCGCCGCCGGTCCTGGTGGTGTACATGCGGTGCTGGTCGGTCTTGCGGTTGTAGCGGATCACGCCGCCGGAGGTGCCGATCCAGATCTCGTCGCCGTCGGCCAGGATGGCCTTGACGTTGCGGTTGCCGACCCGGAAATGGGTGAAATCGAGCGCCGCATGCGGTGCGCCGCCGGCGAGGGTTTTCGCCGGCATCGGCTTGGCGGCGCTCTGGATCGGCGCAGGGGCCGGCGTTGCGGCCTGATGGCTGCCCAGCCAGTAGGCGCCGGCGGCCACGGCCAGAAGCGCCCCGATGAAGATCCCCACGGTCTTGTTGTTCACGTCAGCTTACCTCGTTGTTGGATGCGGAACGGGCGCGCGGCGGCTGAGCCGGTTGACGCCACCCCTGGTGGCGGCCCAGACATCCCCGTCGGGAGAGATGGCCAGGGCATAGACAGGGTTGTCGAGCAGGCCGGTGTCGCGGTCGAAGGTTTGCCAGGTCTGGCCGTCGTAACGGCTGATCCCCTTGTTTGTGCCGAACCAGAACACGCCGTCCTCGCCCTGGACGATGCTGTAGACCACGTTGCCGGCCAGGCCGTCGCGGGTGGAGAGGCTGGTCCAGCGCCGGCCGTCGTAGTGGCTCACTCCGCCGCCCCAGGTGCCGGCCCAGACCCCGTCTTGCGGATCCACCCAGACGGCGAACACGTAATTGGGGTTGTAGGTCTCCTTGCCCTGGCGCATCAGGCTGAGATCGTGGCGGCTGCGGGTGCCGAGGCCGGTGTTGCGGCTGGGCGGCAGGTTGTCGTGATTGGGCGCGCCGAGCCCGTCGGCATGGGTCCAGCTGTGCCACTGTTTGCCGTCGTACATGGACATCCCGCCCTCGGTACCGAACCAGACCCGGTCCCGGCTGTCCACATCGAGGCCATAGACCCATTCGTTGACGAGTTCCCGCACATAGGTGGTGAATTCGCCGGTCTTCGGATCGTAGCGGTTGGCGCCGGCCCAGGTGCCGATCCACCAACTGCCGTCGCGCTGGGCGGTGAAGGCGTAGACCCAGTAGTCGGCCAGGCCGTTGAGGGGAAAGAAGGTCTTCCACTTGCCGGCCTTGTAGCGGGACACGCCGCCGCCGTTGGTGCCGAACCATTTGTACCCTTGCGGATCGATGCCGATGGCGAAGACGTATTCGTTGGCCAGCCCTTCCTTGCGGGTGAAGGTGTTGCGCAGCGCATAGGTCTCGAGATCGATTTGCAGCACGCCCACCGAGGTGCCCACCCACAGGCTGTGGGTGGCCGGCTCCACTGCCAGGGAGCGGACGAAGACGCTGTCACCCACGCGGAAGGTGTCGGCCACCCGCCAGGACGGCGGCGCCGGTTCGGCCAGATCCACTGTCTTGCCGCTTTTCGTCGCCGGCGCTTCGGCGGGCTGGCGATCGCAGGCGGCCAGGGCCAGCACGGCCAGCAGGAGAGGCAACAGGTTTCGCAACAGGCGGGTTTTCATTGCAGGGTTCTCAGGTAGGCGATGAGATCGAGGATCATCGTGTTGTCGAGGACGCCCCGGTAGCCGGGCATGGCCTCGGCACCGTCGCGGATCTTCTCCAGCAGAACGCCGTCGGGCTGGAACAGGGTCTGTCCCCGGGTGAAATCGGGCGCGCCGGGCATCGGCCGGCCGGGCGCGTGACAGCTCATGCAGTGCTGCAGGAACAGTTCCTGGCCCCGCACCGGATCGGCAGCCCGGGCCGGCAGGACGCCCAGGGCGCAGAGCAACAGGGCAATGACGAAATGACGTGACCGGAACATGTGGCGAATCCTCTCCTTGCGCGGCGGCTCAGCGGCCGTCGCCGTATTCGTCGAGCTTGCGATACAGGGTCGACTGACCGATTCCCAGGTTGCGAGCGGCCAGCGAACGATCGCCCTTGGCCTCTTCCAGCGCGCGCATGATGAGGCTGCGCTCGTACAGGCGCACCTGTTCGCGCAGGGTCAGCTGGCCGTTCTCGCGGCTGTCGGGCAGGTGATCGTCGGCCAGGGCGGTGATGGTCTCGGGCAGATCGCCGATGGAGATGAGATCGTCCTCGGCCAGGATCAGGGCGCGGTCGATCACGTTCTCCACTTCCCGCACGTTGCCGGGCCAGTCGTAGGCCAGCAGCAGGCTCTCGGCTTCCGGCGTGAGCCGCAATTGCCGCCCGTGGGCGAAACGCTCGGCGTCGCGCTCGAGCAGGAAGCGGATCAGCTTGCGGATGTCTTCGCGCCGCTCCCGCAGGGGCGGGATGTGAATGTGGAAGACGTTCAGGCGGAAGTACAGATCCTCGCGGAAGGTTCCCGTCTCGACCATCCTGTCCAGCTCCCGGTTGGTGGCGGCGATGATCCGCACGTCCACCTTGCGGAACCGCTCGCCGCCCACGGGCCGGATTTGCTGGCTCTCGATCACGTGCAGCAGCTTCACCTGCAGGTGCAGGGGCAGCTCGCCGATTTCATCGAGGAACAGGGTGCCCCGGTCGGCCTCGACGAACAGCCCTTTCTTGGCCCGATCGGCGCCGGTGAAGGCGCCCTTCACGTGGCCGAACAGTTCGCTCTCGATCAGATTCTCGGGGATGGAGCCGCAGTTGACGGGAATGAAGGGGGCGCCGGCCCGGTGACTGAGGGCGTGGATGCGCCGGGCCGTGACTCCCTTGCCGGTACCGCTCTCGCCGGTGATGAGCACGGTGGAGTCGGTGGGCGCCACCTTGCCGATCAGCTTGTCGATCTGCCGGATCGGCGGCGATTCGAACTGGCAGTTCTCGTCCTTCTCCTGCAGCACCAGGGTCCGCAGCAGACGGTTCTCGTTGCGCAGGCCGCGCAGATCCACGATCTGCCTGACCTGGTGCAGCACCTCCTCGGTGCGCACCGGCTTGGTGAGATAGTCGAAGGCACCCAGACGCATGGCCTCGATGGCCGTGTCGAGGGAGGCATGGGCCGTGACCAGCAGGAAGGTGGTGTCGATGCCGGCCTGCTGCACGGCGCGCAGCAGGTCGATGCCGCTCATCTCCGGCATGCGGATGTCGCAGATGGCGATGTCGATGTCGCCCGCCTGCATCCGTTCCAGGGCGGCGGGCGCCTCGCCCAGCTCCTCCACGTCGTAACCCGCCTTGCGCAGGTTGGAGGCCAGCACCTGGCGGATGGCCAGTTCGTCGTCGACGACCAGGATGCGCGCGCGCGTCATGCGTCTCTCTCCTCGAGCAGCGCCCGTTCCACGGGCAGATAGACGAACACCCGGGTCCCCCTGCCCGGGGTGCTGTGGATTTCCATGCGCCCGCCATGCGCCTCGACGATGGCATTGCACAGGGTCAGTCCCTGGCCGGTGCCCTTGCCCGTGCGCTTGGTGGTGAAGAAGGCCTGCTTGGCCCGGGCCAGCACCTCGGAAGACATGCCTTCCCCGTTGTCCTCGACCACGAAGAACACGTGATCGTGCACACGGCCGGTCTTGATGCAGACACAGGGCCCGTCGGGGCGCGCCGCTTCCAGCGCATCGGCGGCATTGACCAGCAGATTCATGATCACCTGGGTGATCTGATCCGAGACGGCGTTGATGGCCGGCAGGCGTTTGTCCAGCTCCAGGCGCAGCTCGATGTTCTTCCAGCGTTCGTCGTAACGCATGAGGTTGGTTGTGCTGCGCACCAGGCTGTTGAGATCCACCAGGCTGCTCTCGGAGGACTGGGGCTGGGCAATCTCGGAGATCTGGTGGGTGATGTGACTGAGGCGCTGCACGTGTTCGAGCACCATCTTCAGCTTGCACTCGTCTTCCGCTGTCAGCAGGGGGCACTGGCCGGTTTCACGGGCCTCGATGATGTCCTTGACCAGCCCCGAGATGGCCGCGATGGGGTTGCCCACCTCGTGAGCGATGCCGGCCGCCAGCCGCCCGATGGAGGCCATCTTCTCCTGATGGAAGGTCTTCTGGCGTTCGATTTCCAGGTCATGTTCCTGCTGGCGCAGATCCCGCGCCAGCCGGCAGATCACCCGGGCCAGCTCGCCCACCTCGTCGGTGCGCTCCACCGGCAGTTCCACGTCCCGCTCGCCTCCGGCCACCGCCAGGCTGGTTCGGGTGAGCATGTGCAGATCCTGGCTCAGGCGCCTGAAGAACATGCGGGTGATGAGGCCGAGAAAGGCCAGGCACCCGAGCCCCAGCGACAGGGCGATGAGTGCGGCCCGGTTGCTGCGTTCGCGATAGTTTTCCACCAGCCGCTGGCGCTGCTCGCCTCCGCGGCGCAGTGCCGCGCGCAATTCGTCCAGGAATTGCGACTGGGCCGCGCCAAAACGGGCGAGCCGGGACGGCGACGGATCCGCGGCGGCAGCCAGCAACGCCGCTTCCAGCGCCTGCGCGGCGTCGCTGTTCGGAAACAGGGGGTGGATCTCGCGCTGGAACATGGCAAGGTAGCGCTGCAGATGCCGTTGCAGATGTTCCCGCCCGCCCGGGTTGCGCAGGTTGTCGGTGTTGAGCACATGGGATTCGATCTCGCCCAGCAGCCGCGCCTCCATCTCGTGCAACTGCAATTCCCGGGCGTAGGCCGCCTGCAAGGTGCCGAACTCGCGCAGCAGCAGATCCTTTTGATAGAACACGAACAGCGCCAGCAGCACGGCAAAGGCCAGCAGGGTGCCATAGGTGAGATAGGCCTTCAGGCGCAGGGAGATGCGCCGTTGGATCGGTGCCTGTCCGTCCTGCCAGTTGCGGGCATCCATGATCAGGCGCCTTTCGCCCGGTACGGGTCTTTCATGTCTGCATCCATGGTTCCAGGCCGTTTCCCATCCCGCTTGCCAATGCATCCCATGCCTACTCTGTCATGACAATTCAATGGTGATCTTGCGCCGGGTCAAGTTTTCGCTCTTGCAATAACCCACTCGCCTGCCCCGCTATTGACCGTTGGCAACCTGCCGGCGTTACCCGGCAGGCGATGCAGGCGTCTCGCAATTCTCCGACGGCCACTGCTCGAGCAGCTTGTGCGCCCTGGCCAGCCAGGGATCGCCCGGCCCGGTATGGCGCAGGAAGCTGCGCATGGCCGCTTGCGCCTCGGTGAAGCGCGCCTGTGCCGCCAGGGCCAGCGCCAAACCATAATGGGCGTTGGCCTGGCCCGGACGCAGGCCGATGGCCTGGCGGAAGGCCGACTCCGCCGCCCGCGGACGGTCGAGATCCAGCAACGTAAAGCCGAGGTTGACCCGGGCCTCGGGCAGGGTGGGCGCCAGATCCACCACCTCCTCCCAGATCGGCAGGGCCCTGGCCGGGTGCCCGGCATGCTGGAGATTGACGGCCTCCCGGAAGCGGGTGGCCACGCGCTGGGCCTGCATGTGCCGGGTCACATCGAAGCCGTCCTCCCGGGCGGGAGGCGTCTCACCGGGCAGGCCGTGGACCAGCCACCCCACGCCCAGGATGAGCGCCAGGGTGATGAGCACGGCCCTCAGGCGCGCGTCGGGGCGCGATGGGCGGTGCGTGGCCGGGCTCACGACAGCGCCCCCGGCTGCCGCCCCCGGCGCAGGAAACGCCGGCGGGCCTCGGCGATGACCTGCTTGCGCCGCGCGGCGGAAACGGGCCGGCCGGCAGCCAGATCCCGCAACAGGGCCCGCATGCCGGGATCCCCCCAGTCGAGGGCGCCATGCAGGCGCAGGCGGATCACCCCTTCGCCATCCACCAGCAGGGTGAGGGGATAGTCGTAGACGCCGAGGCGGATCTCGGCGTGCCGCCGGTCGATCAGGGCCACCGGCAGACGCAGCCGGTGCCGGCGCAGGAACGCCTGCACCAGGAAGGGATCCTCCTCCACCGCCAGGGTGGTCACCACGATGCCCTCCTTGCCGAGTGTCTCGGCCATCTGCTGCAGATCCGGCATCTCCCGGCGACAGGGCGGGCACCAGACCGCCCACACGTTCACCACCCGCAACCGCGCCGGTGGCAGTGGCCAGGGCACCGGCTGGCCTTCGCCTCCGCGCACGGTGAGCGGCGGAAAGGCCGTGCCCTCGGCGGCCGGATCCGACGGGGACGGCGAGCAGGCCGCAACCAGCAGGGCCAGGCCCAGCCAAACGACGGTTCCCGGTCGAACTGCCCGCCTCATCGGGCCTCCTCCAGACGGCCGGCCGGAACCCCCCGGCGGATCGTCGGCCACAGGGGACGCAGAACCAGCCACAGGAACCACACCGTGGCCGCCAGACCGATGAAGCCGCCGAGGCCCATCAGCAGCATGCCGGCCCACTCCTGGATCTGATCGAACATGGCCGTGCCCGGGGTCTTGCGCGGCACGCCATGCAGGCCCGACCAGAGCAGGCCGGCCACCAGCAGCAGCAAGCCGCCGCCATAGAAGCGCAACTGGCGCCGCACCCGGGAAGCCGGCGTGGCCGCAAGACCCAGCCTGGCCAGCAACCAATGGGTGATGGCCATGAAGGCCAGGGTGACGGCCCCGACCGTGCCATGATAGTGCGCGGTCACCACCACGTTGTCTTCCCGGATCAGGGCACCGGCCAGAAACCCCGCGGCGAACAGCAGGATCGACAGGCCCAGAGCGTTGCAGGCGGGATCGGCCAGGGCGCCGGGACGCCGCCACAGGCGCCACAGCAGTCCGCCGCCGAAGGCGGCGGCCACCGGCCAGCTTCCCCAGCGCATCAGTCCGGTCCAGGCCGCCCGCCAGGCTTCGCTGCCCGCCGGCAGCAGGAACACCACGAGCGGGGCGAACAGGGCCGGGAGGGCCGCCATGGCGAACAGCGGCGCAAGGCGCAGGCGCGGCGCCGGCAACCGGGCCTGGCCCGCCAGCACCGCCCAGGCCGTGAGCATCAGCAGCAGATGGGTGAACTGCAGCAGATGCCCGCCGCCCCAGAAGAGGTTTTCGTAACCGCGCCCGGGTGCCGGCAGCCGCAGGGCCGTGGCCAGCAGCACGCCCAGCGCCAGCAGGGTGATCCGCGCGGCCTGGCGCGGCCCGCCCTCGAGGACCCTGCCGGTTTCGGCGAGGGCGCGCAGCGCCATACCGCCGATCCCGCTCAGGAACAGCCCCAGGCCGGCGAGGAACACGGGGCCGTCGATCACCGGCACGTAGTTGCTCAGGATCGGATGCCGCTCACCCAGAAGACGCGCCAGCAACAACAGGCCCACGCCGCCCGCCGCCAGCGTCCAGGCCAGCCAGCCCGATCCCGTCCGCGCCCGCTGCCCGGCCAGGCTCCACCAGAGCCCGGCAAAGGCCAGGAACCAGACGGTGACCGCCAGATTGACGTGCATCACCAGCGCCCCGCGGAAGAACTCGGGCGACAGCCAGTGGGCGATGAAGGGCGTGCGTGCCACCACCAGCGACAGGGCGAAGACGGTGGAGATGGCCAGCGCGGTCAGGGCCAGGGCCAGCCAGGCCAGGGCCAGGCGACGACGGGTGCCGGTGGGGACGGGCAGTTGGGGCCAGGCGGTCATGTTACACGGCTCCCTGGTGTGGCACCTGGCTGATGAACGGCACCCCGTAGAAGGTCAGGAAGCCGAGCACGAACACGGCCACCACCAGCCAGGCGCCGCGCTTCGGCGAAGGCCGGAAGGTGACCCGCAGATGCAGGGCGAAGCCGAGCACCAGCCAGGTGAGGAAGGCCCAGGTCTCGAGCGGATCCCAGGCCCAGTAGCGGCCCCAGGCGTCCTGGGCCCAGATGGCGCCGGCGATCAGCATCAGGGTGTCGAAGATGAAGGCCAGCATCATGAAGCGATAGGCCAGATCGTCGAGCTTGCGATCGCCCGGCAGGGTGGCGAAACGCCGTTGGCCGAAGGCGGTGCCGCGCAGCAGGATCACCCCGGCCATGCCCAGGGCCACGAACACCCCGCCCAGGAAGACCTTGCCGAACAGGATGTGGATCACCAGCCAGGTGGTGTCGTAGGTGGGTGGCACGTAGGCATCCTTGGGATCGGTGAGCACCATCCAGCCGGCCATGATGAACATCAGCGGCAATACCACCGCGGCGGTGGGGCGGATGGGCCGGTAGCGCCAGTAGGCCAGGGCATAGATGAACAGCAGGCCGAACACGCCGCTGGAGAGGATCTCGTGCATGGTGACATAGGGGCCATGCTCGAGCCGGAGCCAGCGATGCGCGATGGCCAGGCCGTGCGCCAGCAGTCCCGACCAGAGCAATCCCTGCAGGGTCTTCTCCGGCTTCCTGCCGAAGATCACGGCCACGATGGCCAGGGCGCCGGCCAGCACGTACAGCACCACGGCGGCCCACAAAAGCTGGATTTCCCGTTCCACGTCAGCGCCTCGTCAGTCGTCGTCTTCTTCCGCCCGCCAGGGGCGCGCGGCGCACTTGCGCCAGTAATGCCAGCCCATGCCCAGCACCGCCACCACGCAGGCGGCCAGCAGCCAGGGAATGGTGCGGTCGTAGAACACCGTATATCCCATCCACTGGCGCAGGCCGAGGAAGGTCAGGGTGCCGTCGGCCAGCGTCACCCGATCCCCCGGCCGCAGCATGCGGCGCTGCCCGTCGACGCGCAGCACCAGCCGGTAGTCATGCGGCAGGCGAAAGCGCGAGGACCGCGCCGGGTCCAGTACCACCTCGTCCATCTCCAGCAAGGTCCAGAGCCGGTGACCGGTGCCCGGCAGCGTCCATTCCAGGGCCTGCCGATATTCGTGGGCCGGATAGCTGGGCAGGTGCACCGAGCCGGTTCGCGCCGGGCCGCCCTTCGCCGGCTGCCAGCGGAACAGGGGGGCGAAGCCCTTGTTGTGGGTGGTGTAGAAGCGGTAGCCGGCGATCACCAGCGGATGGTGATCGCCGATCACCCCTTCGTGCAGACGGCCCTGCGCGTCCCGCCAGGCCACGCGGCTGAGGGTGCGCCCCCGTTCGCGCCCCGGGTGGTATTCGATGGTGAACGGCAACTGGCGAAAGCGGATGCCCCTGATCGTGTCGGGGTGCAGGGGGCCGGCGTCGCGCCCGGTGAGGGTGCCGTCGAACCATTCCCCTTCGGTGATCTCCAGTTGGCCGCGCAGGTAGGTGAGCCGGCTGACGGCCAGCAGGATCACCAGGACCAGCAGGGCCAGGTGGAACACCAGCAGGCCGCTCTGGCGGCGAAAGGCCGGATTGGTGGTGATGGCCGCCAGCAGGTTCAGCGCGAACAGGCCGAAGGGCACGGCCAGCACCCAGCCGTCCAGCCGGTTGGTGAGATACACGGCCATCACCAGCAAGGTAAACAGGCCGAAGATGGCCAGGGTCAGTTTCAGGGAACCGACCGCGACCCACCACGCACGTTCCTGCATCACGGCACTCATGACACCTCAGGGCGGATTGCTGCAGGTGCTGCGCATCCAGAAACGCCCGCCACAGTCCGACGAACTCCAGTTGCCGCTGTTTTTCCAGTTCACCGGCCCGCCGCCGCCGAGCATGGCTTCAAAATAGTAGGGGCCGTTGGTATAGGGTGCGCTGCCGCCTTCCTGGCTGATGTCCACCAGCAGGGCCTTGTTGCGCCAGCCATGGGGCACCATGGCATGACACCAGGAACATTCCAGGTGGCCGATCCGCCGCGCATGGCCGATATGCAGGTTGGTGCTGCGGAAACTCAGGCCACACATGCCGCCGCCACCCCCGCCCCCGCCGAAACCGCCACCACTGAAGCCGCTCTTGTCCGGATTGGTATTGTTGGGGTTGGCATAGTCGTCGTAGTTGTGACACTTGAAGCACAGATCTCCCTGGCGGCCGGTGCCCGTCTCGTTGTCCCAGTTGCCCTTGAGCAGGAAGTTGTTGCCGGAGCCGTGGGGGCCCCAGGGCGCGCCGTCGGGCCCGCCGTTGGGCTCCACGGTGCCCGGCGCGGTGTCCGAGCCGTGACAGTCGGTGCAATACATGGTGAGGTTGCCGATGTAACTGCCTCCGCCGCCGTTCCAGGGCGAGAGGAACAGGTTGGCGCTGGCGCCGCCGCGGGCCGCGAGATCGCGACCGGTGTTGTCGAGCACCGGATGCCAGCTGCGATGGTTGCCACCCGGTTCGCCCTTGTCAGCGGCCGGGGGCTGGAACTCCATGGCCTGGTTGGTGTAGCGCGTGACCTGGTTGGTGCCGGCCGGCGTGCCGCCGCCCGACTCGCCGAGAAACGGCGGGGTGTCGTAGGCGTAGTCCGAGTGGCACTTGAGACAGTACTGGTATTCGCGGGTCAGGTAGCGGCTGCTCACCGCGGTGGAGGCGCCGATGCCGCCATCGCCCCGCTTGACCTGGTAACCGCTGGGCAGGCTGCCCCAAGCAGTGGAACCATAGATGGGCTCGACGCCCCAGCCGCCGCGCAACACACCCGAGGCGAGGTTGCTGTGCTGTACCGCCGAATCGTGTTCATGGGTGCCCTCCGCGTTGCCGGCGGTGCCGTTGAACAACTGGTTCTTCATCAGCCGGTGGGGGTTGTGGCAGTCGGTGCACTCGGCGTGGCGGTTGGTCAGGTTGCCCTTGCCGAGGGTGACGGGGCTCTCGGTGAGATCGGCGTCACGGATGTCGTGGCGTTCCTCGCCGGCGGGCTGATCGGCATTGGTGATGGGCATGTGCCGGGCCAGCAGGAAATCGCTCTTGATGTCGGGCACCGGGAAGCCGCTGGTGCCCTGCCCCTGCAACACGCCGCCGTCGGGCGAATGGCACTGATAGCAGGTCTCCTCGATGGCCGGCAGGGCGGTGGTCTTGGGTACGGTGGTGCTGTCCACACCCTCGCGCAGCAGACGCCGGGCACCGGGCACCGTGTGGGTGTCGTGACAGTTGAGGCAGGCGGCCTGCCAGACCGGGGTGCCGGCCGGAAAGTCGCGCCGGGTGGCGGCGGTATCGGTGTAGATCTCGTCGGCCACGGTCTGATCGGCGTGGGCCGAGTGCGACCAGGCCTGGCCCAGCTTGTCATGGCAGGCGAGACAGACGATGTCGTTGGCCTGATCGAAATTCCCGCCGCCGGGGGCGGCCTTCTGGAAGCGATTCAGGCGCAGGAACTTGATGTTCAGGGTGGCATCGGTGTCGCGAATGTGCGGATCGTGGCAGCTCACACACTGCACCTGGTTGTTCTCCAGCGGCACCAGCGGGCGGGTGTTGGTGCCGGCCTGGCGGTTGGCGATGTGACTCACCAGGGCCGGATCCCGCAATTCGCCGTCGGCGGAGGCCAGGGTGCTGTCGTAGGTGAAGGAGATGGGATGATCGTTGGTCAGATCGATGCCCAGGCGGCGGGTGAATCCGGTGTTGGCGCCGCTGCCTTCGGGCATGCTGCCATCGGCAGCGGTGCCCTGCAGATCGATGGTCACGTTCTGCTGGCCGTTGAGCACGTTCACGGTGCCCAGCGCCAGGGTGCCGTCGTGACACGACAGGCACAGCTTGGAACTGCCGGCCGGCTGATCGAGGCCCAGGGCATCCATGGAGCTGGAGCGGTAGGTGCTGTAGGTGGCCCCGGACAACTGGCGGTTCCACAGGGGGGCCGCCGGCGCATTCTCGGCGTTGTGCGGGGTGTGGCAGAACACGCAGATCCGCGATTCGCTGAGCGCGGTCACCGGACCCGGCCCGGTATTGGAAAGGTTGTGGGGCGTGTTGGCAATATCGGGGATCCGCGCCGCCTGGCTGCTCCCGATCATCAGCCACAGTCCCATCCCCCACAGGGTTCGACGCATGCCGCTCACAGCCCTCCTCCCAGATACTGGAACACCGCCACCCGGCCATTGAACATGTCGGCCACGTAGATCCGGTTGTGCCCGTCCACCGCCACGCCGGCGGGGAGGAAGAACTGGCCGATGCCCGCGCCGGTGCCGCCGATGGGCAGCAGGAAGCGCCCCTGGTCGTCGAAGATCAGCAGGTGATCGCGATAGGACTCGACCACATAGAGGTTGCCCTCGTCATCCACCGCCACCCCCTTGGGGCGCTCGAAGTTGCCCACGTACAGGCCCCGCTGGCCGATGGAGCGCAACCAGCGTCCGTCACGGCCATCGAGGATCTGGATCCGCGCATTGAGGGTGTCGGTCACGTAGAGCCGCCCGCCGGCCACGCACAGGTAGGTGGGCGCATTGAACTGGCCCGGCTCGTCACCGGGCTGGCCCCAGTGATCGAGGAAACGGCCCGCGGCGTCGAAGATCACGATCTGGTGACGGCGGGTGTCGGCGACGTAGATGTGACCACTGCGCGGATCCCGCGCGACGCCCGTGGGTCGCGCCAGTTCGGCCTGGCCGATCACGCCCCGGGGGCGTCCGTCTGCGGCCAGCCGGAACACGGCCCCCAGCTCCGCATCGGCCACCAGCACGCCCCCGTCGACGTCCGTGGCCACCCCGACGGGGGCCTTGAAGGAGGTGCCGGGACGCGCCTCGGACCAGACGGCCAGGCGCCCCCCCGCCGGATCGAACACCAGGATCGCCTTGCGGCTGATGTCGCTCACGTAGATGCGGCCGGCGGCATCCACGGCGATGCCCTGGGGACGTTGCAGGCCGTCCGGCGCCTTGCCACCTTCGTCGAGACCGGCCAGCCAGCGCAGGGCCGAACCCAGGGCGCCGTGTTCTTCGTCGCGCCGGGCGAAGTTGTCCGCTCCGGTCAGCTCGCCGATCCAGCGGTAACGGGGCACTTCCGGCATCGCGGGCCAGGACCGCTCCGGTGCCGGGCGCAGGAAGCGGAAGTCGCGGGCGACCGGCCGGTCGCTGCCGGGACCGGCACAGCCGGCCAGTTCCCCGACGAGGAAAACCAGCAGCAACCCGATCAGGCCCCGCGTCATGGTCCCACCTCCGCTGCCGGCACGATGCGCAGGAGGTGCACCGCGCCCAGGCCTTCGTCGGCGACGTACAGCCACTGTCCCTGGACCGCCAGATCCCGGATCCGCAAGGCGTTCAGCTTCACGGAGCGAGCGCGTGGAGCCGTGGACCGATGGGCGGGGAAGCACCACAGTCGGTTGTCGAAGGCATCAGCGACGATGATGCGGCCTTGCGCATCCCGCCCCAGCGCGACCGGCTGGCGAAGGCGTGAGGCGCCGAAGCGGCTCACGAAGCGACCCTGCCGATCCACCACCAGCACTTCGCGGCGGGCCCCATCGAGCAGGTAGAAGTGTTCCGTGTCGGCAACCAGATCGATCAAACCGCCCGGGGGCTGGCCGGTTTCGTCGCGGGGATGGATGATCGCCTCCACCCGTCCCAGGCGGTTGAAGGCCAGGATCTGCTGGTCGGGCCCGTCCAGCACCAGCAGCCGTCCACCGCGGGGATCGTCAATCAGCGCCAGTGGCCGGTTGAGGTTGAAATCCCGGAAACGCTCGACCACCTGCCCCTGCGTGTCGAGCCGCAGCACCTGGCGCTGATCCGGATCCGTCACGTAGAGCTCACCCGCGGCATTGGCGAGCAGGCGCACGTCGGGCGACAGGGACATCGAGTAAAGGGAAACCAGCCGATCGGCTCCGCGATCATAGCGGTAGAGGCGGCCGCGGCCGGCGTCGGCAATGAAGATCTGATCCTGCCAGCCGGCCACCGCCACCGGTCGCGCCAGTTGCACGAAACGGCCCTGCGCATCGGGCGCCGCCTGCAGCAGGCGCCACGGCTGCAACGGCGTGTCCTGCGCTTCGCCGCTGCGCGACGGCGCCGCCGTGCAGGCCGACAGGGCCAGGGACAGACCCGCGAGCGGCAACAGCAGGCTGGAAAGGATTCTTTTCAAGCGTATCGCTCCCCTGTTCACCAGATCCCCGGCCCCTTGGTGGAATGGCCGCCGCGAATGCCGCTCTTGAGGCCCGGTTTGCCCGAGTGGCACAAAAAACAGTTTTCCGTGCCCCAGGCGATGTCGTCATTGTGGCACATGCCGCAGAACTTGCCGTCGATGATCTCCTGCATGGTCACGTCGTTGCTGCCGGCGCGCATTTCGAAACCCAGCTCGAAGTGACACACCTTGCAGCGAAAGCGGATGCGATGAAACCAGTGCGGAAAGATCACCGGCGGCATGCCTTCGGCCTCGGCGCGCCGGTTCAGGATCACGTCGCCGTATTCCGCCCATGCCGGCAAGGCCGCCAGCCACAGAACCAGAATCCGCGCCGCGACCGCGCCCCACTTTCCCCTTCTCATTGCGCTCATGCTGTCAGGGTCGTGCCTCTTTGCGCGGCACGCTGTGACAACGGTTACATTCGGTCAGGGGAAAGGCCACGGCCCCATGACATCGGCCACAGTATTCCCCCTGCAGGATCTTGTACATGTTGATGGGATTGGCGCCCACCTTGGAGACGAAATACTTTTCATGGCAGTTGGCGCAATCCAGCCACAGGGTGTGCGGCCGGTGAGGGAACAGCACCATCGGCATCTCGCCCGTATTCTTCATCAGCACCGGGGTTTCCCGGATCCGTACCCTGGTTTCGGGCCGCAGGTTGGTACGGGGATGAATAACTCCCTCCTCCAGCGCCCTGACCCAGTTCACCTGGTTGCCGGACGTATCCGCTGGCAACCGGGAGAGGGCCTCGGCCGGTTCCTGCAACACGCCGATGGCCGGCCCTTCCGGATCGTGCAGGTTGTCCTGCGCCAGGGGCACCCAGTAGCCGGCCAACGCCGCTCCGACGAACAGCAGGCCGGCCAGGCCGCTGCCGAGCAACTGCCACTTTCGTCTCATCATCCGCGCTTTTCTCCCCGACCTAGCCCGGAATGTAGAAGCCGGCATTGCGGATCGCCCGCACGTACTGTTTCGTGGACTCCTCGCAACGGGTCACGGCGGCGGCATAGTCGCCCTGCTCGGCCAACTGCTCGGCCTCGGCGCGCAGACGCTTCGCCGCTTTCAGATATTTCTCCACCCGCTTGCGAATCCGCGGATTCTGCAACTTCTCCTCCAGCAGCATCTGCACCAGCATCTTGTGGGTATCGTTGCGATCCAGTTCATAGAGATATTCGTCACGCTTGGTTTCGAAGTGCAGGGAGCGTACCAGGGTATCGCCACTGCGCAGGGCACTGATCGCCGTCTTGATCTGCACATAGGCCGTATCCAGCGTCTTGCGGGCCGAATAGGGCTGATCGGTCTCCATCTGGGCCCTGGCCGTGGCGATGGCGGTCTCGGTGGCCCCACGCACTTCACGCACCAGATCCTCCCGGCCTTTCTCCTTGCCAATCCGCTCCAGGGCGGCCATCAGCGCTTCGACGCTCTCGAGACGGGCATCCACGCCCCGCGCCGCTTCGTCCTGTGCAGCACGCGCACCCTCCATGCGGGTCAGCCGCACGGCCCGGAACATGGTTTCGGTGGCATAGAACAGGGCCTCGCCGGCCGCATCCCGATCCTCCTCGTCCAGGGCCTTGACCGCGCGTTCGTAGAGTTCCCGCGCGGCCCGGTACAGGGTCTGCACGTTGGGATCCGTGCTGGCCCTGACCCGCCGTGCGGCCGACGACACCGTGAGCAACTGTTCGACGAAATGCAGACGATCCGCGGTGGCCGGGTTGATGGGCTTGCCATCGGCCGACTGCAGGGCCGGCAAGGGCGAGGAAGCGAACAGCATCGCGGCCAGGCTCCATTTTCTGAGATGTTTCATGATTTCGCTCCTGATGAAATGGGGTTGAAGGCTCACAACGCCAGGCCGCCCATGCGCAAGGCCTGCACGATGGTCTTGTTGGCCTGTTCGATGGCCACCAGCGCCTGTGCCATGTCACCGGCCTGCTTCAGTTTCTCGGCCCGGGCCACCTGTTGCTCGCTTTTGGCGATCAACCGCTTGATCAGCGGGATGCGCCGGCGCATCTCGGCCGGGGCGGTGTTCAACAGCACCTGCGCCAGTGAGACGTAACTTCGGTTGCGATCGTATTCGTAGCGGTATTCGTCCGCGGGCGTCTTGAACTCCAGGGCGTAGGTCACCGTCTCCCGGGCCCGTGCCCGACTCAGGGCAGACTCGACTCGCGCCGAAGCCCGGCTCAGGATCCGCAGGGCGGCGGTATAGTCTCCTTTTTCAGCGTGTCCCTGCGCTTCGTGCAGCAACGCCTCTACCCGTGCCTGATCCAGCAGCTTGTCCAGCGGCAGACCCTTGCGGCGCGCCGTATCCGACAGGGCCTTTTCATAGACCCGGATGTTCTCCAGCGACTCCCGGTAGCGTTCCCGGGCCTGGGCATTGAGCCCCTGCGTGTCGACGATCAGGGCGAAGGCCCGGGTCACGTTGTCGAGACTCACCCGGGAGGCCTGGCGAGCCGGTTCCAGATCGCCACTGTCGAACAGGGTGCGCGCCTGCTGGTAGGCGTTCTTGGCATCCTCCAGCAGTGCGATGGCGCGGCGATTGCCGCCGGCCTCGATGCGCCGGGCCCGTTTCGAGTGATACAGGATCTGCTCGAGCATGCGCAGCTTGCTCTCCAGCACCCGGCGTTCCCGCGAGCCATCGCCATCCGCCGCCGCACTGGCGTCCTGACCGGCGAGTGCAATCAGCATCAATCCGCACAGAATGCACCACAGACCGCGATGCGCATGTCGGCTGTAGCTCATCATCACCTCCAACCGCCTGTTCGGCGGACAGACCTCCATCCCGCTCCCGGCGCCTGCCGGGAGCGGCTATTTCTTGCTGGCCGCCTTCTTGGCCTTGGCCTTCTTGCCCTTGCGGCCCTTGGGCCGGGAATGGCACTTGCGGCAGGTCTTGGCCGTGATCGGAAATGCGACCTTGCCATGACAGACGCCGCACTTCTGTCCCATCAGGATGGCCGCCATGCTGATCTGGTTGGCGCCCTTCTGGGGGATGAAGATGGCCGGGTGACAATTGGAGCAGTCCAGCCATTCGGTGTGCTGCTTGTGGGGATACGCCACGTCCGGCATGGACCCCTTCACCTCGCGCACGATGTTCAGATCCATGACGATGGGCTTGGCCTTGGGGTCCAGCCGATCGTACCGGGGCGTGATCTTGCCGCTCTCGAGGGATCTGACCCAGTCCACGTGGTTGCCCACCTTCGCCGGCACCAGATCCTTGAAGGCCTCCTTCGGCGGCTGCAGATAGGCCACTCCCTCCCCTTCAGGGTCGTGATAGCCGTCCTTGGCCGGCGGCAGGTTGAAGGGCTTCTTCGGCTTGAGCAGCCGGTTGAACACGTTGGGATTCTTCCGTTCGGCGGCGCCGGCCTGGTGCACGACGCCGAACACCAGCAGCAGGGCGGCCACGATGAACAGCAAAACGATGAATTTCAGGGATGGCATCTGGACATTCATTTCAGTTTCTCCATTCGCTGCCGGGCATCAGGGCTTGCTGGCCGCCCGGGGCGGCGCAAGGGTTCCCAGACGACTGCCGATGACCTGGGTCTTCAACCCCGGCTTTCCGGAATGACAGATGTTGCAGTTCTCCACCGACCAGGCGATCTCGCCATTGTGGCAGGCACCACAATACTTGCCGTCGATGATCTTGAGCATGTTGATGCCGCTGCCGCCGGCCTTGAACTGGAAGCCCAGATCCGCATGGCAGACCTTGCAGCGGAAGCGGATGCGATGGAACCAGTGGGGGAAAATCACCGGCGGCATGCCTTCCTTTTCCGCATGTTCGTTGAGCACCAGGTCTCCGTACTCGGCCCGGGCCGGCGGGCTGGCCAGCCCCCAGACCGTCAGCAGCATCACCAGCAGACCGCTCAGGCCCGTCTTGCGTATCGCGTGGTTCATGTTTCCTCCATCTTGTTTTCCTGCAGCCGAAAGCTGCATCAGTTGCCGAAATAGCGCCGCGCCTGGAACATCAGCACGTTGTACCGGTTGCGGTTGATCTCCGACATGCGCAGACTCAGGCGCAGGCTGAGGCGCCCCAGGACATAGTCGAATCGGTTGACCCAGACCGTGCTCTCCTGTTTCTGGGCAAACACGTTGCCGGGGGTCTCCAGCTGATTGCTGATACGCAGATCCGAATGGAACTGCAGCCGGTAGACGCTGAAGGCCCGGATATGGCGATACACCAGGGAACCGCTGGCGGTCGTCGCAAAGCCGTCGTCGGCGCTGTCGGCCGTGACGTTCTTGTTGGCGTTGATGGTCAGGTTGCCCGTCAGGGCCGACCAGGGCCCGAAGGAGTAGGTCCCGTTCAACTGGTAGTTGATCAACTGATAGATTTCCCGCGGTCCGTCACCACCCACGGTGCGGGCGTCGGAGGCCAGCAGGCGCATGTAGGCCTGCCCCAGCCCCTTGCCCTTGCGCCAGGTAAAGGAAACGCTGTGGCTGAGCCGGTTGCGGGCGGCCAGGCGCGTGTCGTAATCGCCATTCAGGCTCTGCGCGATCTGAAAGGAGAATTCCTCGCGCGGGCGCAGGGTGATGGCCCGCTGCAGATTGTGGCCGAGGGTGAGGTTGAGATGCTGGCCACCGTATTGGTCCTCGATACGATTGGTGATTCCCGATGCGCCATACCACCGGTAACGATAGCGGCCCAGCGGGATGTCGGCCGGATTGTAGGCGAGCGAGACCGACTGGGTGGATACGCGGATCTGCTCGCCATTGGTGTGCACGATCTTGGCTGTCAGGTTGCCCCGCAATCGCAGGTAGGGCGTCAGGTTGTAATTGAGGCCACCATAGGCATTCAGCGAATCACTGTCGGTGGGTGCCCCGACCGACTCCCTGTAGCTCGTGAAATAGCGCAGGCCGAGGTTCCCGTTCAGTTTCGGATTGGCGGGCCGCCAGAAGGAATTGGAGGTCATCTGGACCTGGCGGGTGAGATTGGCATAGGCGCTCACCCGGTCGTCCAGCTCGAGGTAGCTGAGCATGTTTTCCATGCTGAAGGCGCCGCTGGGGCGGTAGGTGTGTCGCAGCACCGCATTGTCGTTCCGGTAGTTGCTTTGGCTGGAACGCCGCCGGGCTTTCTCGCGCCGGGCATCGAACTTGAGCCGGTGGCGCCGGAAACTCTGGCCAGCCATGAAGGTGAGGATGTCGCTCACGTCATCGGCCTGCCCCTGCATGGTCTGGATGTTCTTGTCCCAAGTGCCCTGCATGACGAACGATCCTTCCGGGCTGCGGTATTTCTGACTGATTCCGTAACGGGTATTGGTATAGGGCAACGAGCCGATCGCCTCTCCCGTGACCCGGCTGTCGGTTCGCAGGTACCGGGCCTCGAAGGGAAACCGACTCAGGGGCAGAAAGCGCAACTGGGCATCGCCGGTCACGATGTCACCGGTCGAGGTGCCCGTGGTCTCCCGTTGCAGGTGATCGAAAGTCAGCCCCAGCCCGCCATTGACCTGCATGAACCAGGGCTGCCAGAGGTAACTGTCTCCTCGCAGATTCAGGGTCAACAGATTCTCCCACTGATCTTCGCCTTCGCGATAATCCTCGAGCCGGCTCTGGTAGGTGACGTCACCCCAGAACCGGATCGGGGCCATGACATACTCTCCCCGCACCGCGGTGGACAGCACGGCCAGCAGTCCGGCAGCAATGACACGCTGTTCCCAACCCTTGCCCCTTCCGCAATACCCCATGATTCCGCCCTGGCGCCTTGCCTCCCGTCACGGTTCGTGCGTGGTCCCGGGCGTCCCTTCCGTGTGTCCGCCTGCCGCCGGGTCATAGCGGCGGTTCACCTGAATGGCCGTCTTCTTCCACAATTGCGCCTCCAAGGCCGCGATCCGCTGCTGTCGCGCTTCCCGCAGGTAGAGTTCCCGGGCCCGGGCCTCCACCTTCGCGTAGGGATGGCGTCGCGGCGGCTTGCGATCCAGCAGCCGGAAGATGGCCACCCCCTGCAACAGGCGCAGTGGCGGGGTCAGCTCCCCCGGCTGTAGCGTGTCCAGCGCCTTCTGCACCGGCGGCGCCAGCATTCCGCGATGCAGATAGCCCATGTCCCCGCCCTGCTCGGCGCTGTCGTCTGCCGAATGCAGGCGTGCCAGCTCGGCAAAATCGGCACCCGCTTCGAGCTGCCGGTGAATGCGCCGGCCTTCTTCCATCGCCTGCTCCCACACGGCGGGAGTCGAGGAAGGCGCCACGCGCAACAGGATCACCGCCACGCGCAACTGTTCGGGGGAGGTGAATTTGTCCGGGTGATCCGCGTAATACTTGCGAATCTCTGCATCTTCAGGATCGGGCACCCTGGCGAGATCCTTCTTGAGCTGGATCAGGATGCTCTGATTTTCCAGAAAGCGGCGCAGGCGCCGCGCCAGCCTTGCCTGGAACGCCGGCCAGTCCTCCCGTTCGCCATAGCGCTTGCGATAGTCCTCGAGCATGGCTTCGAGGGTCTTTGCGACCCGCTCGGCCTCGGGGCGATATCCGCGTCGCCGTGCCTCCTGCACCAGCAACACCTTCCGGATCAGGGCCTGCGCCGCGTCCTGGCGGATCCGGGCCTGTTCGCCTTGCGGAATCTTGCCGTGATAGAAGCGGTTGCGAACGTAGTTGTGAAAGAACTGCTTGAATTCTTCCGCGCTGATGGTGTCTTCCCCCACTCGGGCGAACACGGCCTGCGGCAGATCTGTGACCATGAGCGCCGCCGGCAACGGTGACGCGATCAGCCACAACAGGCCCAGCCCCATTGCCCGTCTGATGGACATCCTCCTCACTCGCACCTCCTGCTGCGGCAAACTGCACGCGAAAAAAACGGCCCCGGGTGACGGAGACAGCTATCACCTCGGGACCGTCGGTCTGGTTCGCGCTCTTCAGAAGAGCGCGACCAGCGTCGCCCGAACCCTGATTCGCTTATTTCGTATGGCAGGCCAGACAGACTGCACTGCCGGTGTTCTGGATGCGCAGGAATGTCGGGTTCACGTCCGTATGCGGGTTGTGGCAACTGGCACATTCGACGAACGGCTCCGTCGCTCCCAGGTCGGCCCGGGTGTAGAGCTGCATGTCGGTCTTCTCCCGCAAGCCCGTGGTGCCGACGCTGGTGTCCACCCACCACACGGGGTTGCCATTGATGGTGGCCTTGTAGGGCGGAACGAAATCCGGATCGGCCAGGGTGCCGCCGAAGGGGCCGTCGGCATCGGCCGAGGTGGCGCCGCCACCCCCGTACTGGATGCCGACGGGATGATCGTTGCTCAGATCGGTACCGATGTTGACGATGCTGGCCGTGGCATAGTTGAGGGAGCCCACCGGCGTGGCCGTGGCGGCCGGACCGGTCCAGGTGCCAGGCAGGGTGGCGCCCGCCGGGTTGTAATTGCCCGAACCCGGGGCGTTGATCATCACGTTCATGGCCTGGGTGCCGTCATGGCAGGAGAGGCAGGCGATGGACACGGAGCCCACCGGCGCCACGCCGCCGTCCAGCGTGGAGGTCCCCAGCGAGGCATAGGTGGTGTAGGTGGCCGGATCCGAGAGCACCCGGTTCCACAGCGGCACGGAGGCCGAGTTGTCCGCCCCGTGCGGCGTGTGGCAGAACACGCAGATGGCTTCGGTGCCATCGAACGAGTTGGTGCCGGTGCCGGTGCTGCCCAGGTTGTGCTTGGTATTGGCGATGGCGCCCATGGCGGTCTGCGCCGTGAGCAGGCCGGTGGCGGCCAGCACCCCGAACAGGCCGCGCCTCAGCCAGGTGTTGCCGATCTTGCGTGTCATGGAAGAACCCTCCGCAGGCATTTTTATGAATCGAACAGCATTCTTTGATTCCTGCACTGCACGATCCAGGCCAGGGCGTATGTCCTTGATTCTTGGACCTGTCTACGACTTCTTGCCGACATGCCCTTATCGAAACCGGGAATTTGTCACGCCCTGATTCCCGATTTTGGGAATCTCTGACATCAATGACAGCGGCAGTCGCGTCAGGGGCGGGCGCGACCGGACTTCGGTTCGAGATCCTCGTAAAGGGGATGCGGCTTGCGTGAAGGCGGCCAGTGGAAGTACTTGTAGCGGAACAGCGAATCCAGGCCGTGACAGTCGCTGCACAGGAAGCCCTCGGTGGTGGCGTGGCGCAGGAAGCTGTCGAGCACCGTGCCCTCGTGGCGGCGGCCGTCGCCGGCTTCGGCCCGCGCCGGGTTCCAGCGATGGGGATCGTGGCAGGTGGGGCAGGTGATCCGACCCACCGGCACCCGCTTCCCGTCGACGGTGTACACGGGCGGATTGAGATTCTGCTTGCGCAGGCCCACCCGCCGGCCGGCATTGGACGGCACCCGTCGCGGCGGGTGATGCAGTTTCTCCGGCACTTTCTTCCCGGCCAGTCCCTCCTGCCGGTGGCAACTGCGACAGAGCGACTCGAGCACATCCCTGCCGGGCCCCGGCGTTCGCGCCCAGAGACGGACACCGGCCAGTGGCGTGTGCGGCGTATGGCACTGGCCGCACACGCCGCTAGCGGCGATCGGTTGCTGCTTGCCGTTGCGGGCCCGGGGCGCCGTGATCCGCAGATCGTGCTCGGTGCCGAACACCAGCGCCTTGTCGGCATGGCAGCGCACGCACAGCGGAGACTCGCCGGCCGCGGCCACCCGCAGGAAACTGTTGCGGCCATCGCCTTCCACATCGGGATCGGCACCGGCCCGGCTGCCGGGATGCGTTGCCTCCCAGACGTGGGGATCGTGGCAGGTGGCACAATCCACTTCGCTGCCTTGCGGATTACGCCCGCCCTGGCGGGTGAACAGCGGCAGGCGCGGGCGGATCGTCTCCGGCAACCGATCCAGCCCCACATGGACGGGATGGCTGTGCTTGCCGGTCTGCTTCTTCGCCGCCGGCAGCCCCTCGGCATGGCAACTGGTGCACAGGCCCTCGATGCCCGCGCCCCGCCCCGGCGGGCGGGCCCACATGCGCGGGCCGCGGCCGTTGTGGGGCAGGTGGCAGGCGCTGCAGATGCCGGCTTCGGTCACCGTCTGGCCCATGACGTTGCGGGTCCTGGTGGCGGTGATCGCCAGGTTGTGCTTGCTGAAGGTCACCGCCGGCTTGTCCCGGTGACAGTTGCTGCACAGGCGATTGCGACCATCATGAGGCAGGCGCAGGAAACTGTTGCGCCCGTGACCCTCGAGCTTGCGCGGATCGGCCTTCGCCGGCATCGGTTGCCCGCCCGGCGGTGCCCAGCGGTGAGGGTCGTGACAGGTGACGCAGGTGACCCGGCCGTCGCGCCGGGCATGATTGCCCCGCCGGTCGATCAGGGGCAGGGGCACGGGCGCCGCCAGACCGGCGAGGCGTTCGATCCGGCTGCGCCAGCGCCCCAATTCGGCCCGGATCCCCACCCGTGTGATCGACACGTCCACGGGATGGGACTGGCGGCCGATGGTCTTGTCGTGGGCCGGACCCTGCGCGTCGTGGCAACTGCGGCAGAGGGAGGAAATCATGTCCATCCCCGTCGGCCGCGGACGGGCCCAGAGGCGGGGACCGGTGGCCTTGTGGGGCACGTGGCAGGCGCTGCACACGCCGGCATGGGCGGCGGTCTCGTTGCGCACGTTGGGGGCGTTTATGCCCATGGCGCCCATGTCGTGCCGGGTGCCCCGGATGCGCTTCTTGTCGTCGTGGCAGGTGGTGCACAGGCGGCTGCCCGCAAGGGGCAGCACCAGCAGCTTCTTCTGCCGGCTGCCGTGCACGCGATGGCAGGATTGGCAAATCACCCCGCCCTTGTTGCCCAGTTGCCCGCCGGCCGCCAGCAGGGCCTCCGGGGGATGCGGTGGCCGGCTGTGCAGCGGATGGTTGCCACTCACCGGCCCTTTTGCCCGATTGGTGTGGCAGAGCACGCACAGCCCCGAGTTGATGTTCTCGGCGCGCAGGAAGATGGGCGACTCCTTGTTGTCCCACTCCACCCCGTGAGCCGAGTGGCAGGTGCCGCAGTAGATCTTGCCGTCATCGTTGAGCGGCAATACCTCCTTGCCCTCCACCAGGGGAACGTGCACGTCCGGCGAGGGCTTGACCCCGACCGGATGCAGGTGCTTGCGCTCGGCCCAGACGAAACGGGAATCGAGCACGAAGCCGTCGTGACAGGAGAAGCACATGCGCTCGGTGCTCACCACGTCCTGACGCCCGGTTTCCACCACCGGCCGGGGCTCGTAGGGCACCAGGGTCTTGACACCCTTCCGCTTGAAATCGGTGAGCCACATGATGTGGCAGATGGAACACTCGCGCTTGGGCGAAGGCTGGCGGGCCTGCAACGGCTGGCCCGGCCAGAGTGCGCCCAGCAGCCAGAAGGCGAGCAGCACCATTGCCGGACGGGCGCGCCTCATGGTTCGGCAATCCGGAAGAGGCTGACCCGGTTGGCCAGGGTCTCCGCGACATACAGCCGGTCATCCGTATCGACGGCCAGACCGGTGGGGGTCGTCAGTCGATGGCCGGGAGTGGCCAGCACCTGCAGGAAGGCCCCGTCCGGATCGAAAATCTGGATCACGTCGAGATAGCTGTCGCTCACGTAGAGCCGGCCACGGCGATCCACGGCCACCCCCTTGGGCCGGAACAACCGGCCGGGTCGCACGCCCCAGCTGCCGGCATGGAAGACGAAGTCGCCGCTGCGCTCGAAGAGTTGCACCCGGGTATTGAACACGTCCACCACGGCCAGGCGCCGGCCGGGCAACACGGCCAGCGTGGCCGGATAGCGGAACTCTCCGGGGCCGGAACCGTTGCCGCCCCAGCGGCGCAGCAAACGGCCGCGCGGAGTATAGACTCGCACCTCGTGGCTGCGGTTGGTGGTCACGAACAGCTCGCGCCCGTCGCGGCTGGCCGCCACGTCGATGGGCCGCTGGGGCACCGCAAAGGCATGCAGGCGCTGGCCCGTGGGTGAAAAAATCAGGATCCGGTCAGTGCCGCGATCGGCCACCACGATATGGCCGGCCGGATCGATGTCCAGCCCTACCGGTGCCTGCAGCGGATCGTCGCCGCTGGCGCCAAAGGCGCCCTGATACCGGCCGCGGGAATCGTACAGCACGATGCGCCGGTGCCCGCCGTCCACCACCGCCACCTGCCCCTCGTGCACGGCCACGTCGGTGGGCAGCAACAGGGCCTGTTCCCCCCGCCCCTGGAGCAGCCGCAGGGGTTGCCCGACAAGGGAGTCGGCGGCGACCGCCCCCTGCACCAGCAGCCACGGCAGCATGGCCAGCAGGACGAGGCCCCGGGAGACTGGATGCCGATCGCGGTTCACCGCTGGCTCACCTCCGCTGCGGATGACGTTCTCAGTCCTCGCCGCCGGTCCGGAACAGTTTCGGCAGATAGAACTTCTTGTACTTCCTGACGATCCCGGTGATGTTGAGGTTGGTCAGATCACCGATCCGGGTCTCGGAGAATCCCAGTTTGCGGAACGGCAGGTAACTTCGATCTTCGGGCGCGTGGCAGCGATCGCAGAAACGGCCCTTGCGCCGCACCCGCCGGTGCAGGCGTTTTTTCATGGCCTCCCGATCCACGTCGGAGAGCTGATCCTTCACGGCCAGGAATTCCTGGACCTCGGGCTTGTCCTCGGTGGCCTCCATCAGCGTCTCCTCGCCGTCGATCCGGGCATAGACGACGATCTTCGAGTACACGTCGTCGGTGGGGATCAGATAGCCGGTTGCGGGATCGATGTCGGTGCCAAACGGCCGCCCCCTGACCGGGATCCCCGAGTAATTGAGCCAGGCAAACCGGTAACCGGCCTCCGGAATCTTCTTCTCGTCCGTGTGACAGGTCATGCAACCGATGAACTGGGTGTGCATGTTGAGCAGGGTGCGGATCATGCGCGTCTTGGAATGGGGATAGTCGCCGTGGCAATAGAAGCAGGCCGGCTTTTTGCCCAGGTTGATCACGTCCACGTGCGGGGCATTGTGGAAGTGCCGCATCTTCTCCGAGTAGCGCTCTTCCTTGAGCCGGGCCAGGAGTTCGGGCTTCGCCGCCTCCTCGAACCAGCCCAGGCGCTCCCCGATGACCACCGCACTCTCACCCAGCAGGGTGAGGATCACGCCCCCCAGAATCAGGGTGGTGAGGAAGGCGATCACCGGGTGCTCGCGTCGCACACCCACGATGTGAAAGGGATCGTCGTGATAACGGCCGGGGATCCGGGCCTTGTGATCGATCATCACCAGGATGGCGATGCCCAGGAGGATGAACAGCAACACGCTGATCACGACGTAGGCGATGAGAACGATGTTGGTATCCGACATGACGGCGCCCCGTTTCCCGCTAACTGGAACTGTTATTCAGGATTGAAAGAAGAACATCCACAACACGAACAGGCCGCCGAGACTGGCCAGCAGCACCAGCAGCAGCGAGCCGTAGGCGATCAGTTTCTGCACCGGCCTGAGAGGTTGCATGACCAGCCCCTCAGTCACGAACCGGCTCGGGTTCGGCAAGCGCCTCGCCCTCGGGGATGGCCACCAGCTCCCGGGCCAGCAGCATATCCATGAGTTTCTCCCGCTCCTCGGGGATCTCGACCAGGTTGCGCAGGTATTCGAGGAAATGCTCCTCCATCTGGTGTTCCCGCGTGATCTTGCCGGTCAGAAAGGTCCACTGCATGGGAAAACGGCCGGGTGCCAGGTGCACGTTGTACCAGTGCCAGTAGGCAATCACGAACAGCGCCAGCAGGGCCTCGTGGGGGTGGGAGAGGCGCATCATCTCCTGAAAGTTGGCCGCCACCCCGGCCGGCAGGACCGCCGCCCAGAACTCGGGAAACAGGAAGGAGGAGCCGGAGATCACCATCACCAGGTTGCCGAAGGCCGCGGCGAAATAATGGATCTTCTGCTTGTACATGAACTTGTCCATCTCGGGGCGCTGATCCGCCAGCTCGAAGAAGTAGCGGAAGTCGGCCTGGAAGTCGCGCACGTCCTTCCAGACGGGAAGGATGGTGCGTTGCAGGTCGAAGGTGCCGTTCATCAGTTTCTGCACGGTGCCGCCGACGATGGTGAAGACGTGGTAGATCATGCTGAAGATCATCACCGAGGCCAACGTCCGGTGGATGACCCGTGACACGTCCACCCCCCCGACCAGGGCATTCAGCGGGGCGGCCCACGAATGTTCGAAAAAGGCGATGGGCAGCCCCGTGAAGGCCAGGGTAAGGAAGGTCACGAAGGTCAGCATGTGCTGGATGCAGATGTGCACCGAATAGCGCGGCAGATCGCCGATCGGATTCGACACCACGTTCTTGTAGAGCAGCACCCGATCCTGGGGCATGGCGGCGATCACCCGTTCGATCTCGGCCTGCGCCTCCGGACTCACCCGGTTGTAGGCCATGGTCCGGTCGAGCACCCGGCGCGCTTCGTCCGACAATTTCATGATGAATTCCTCCTGTGCATGGCTTCAGCAGGCCTTCTCCCGCCCGGTCAAATCACCCGATCCCGATCACGCTTCGACTTGCGCCACCAGGACGAGCCCTTGCGGATCTGCCAGATCACGCCATCGCGCCAGCGGCCGATGGTCTCCATTAGGGCCATGCCGATGAGCATCACCAGCACGATGTCGCCAACCCACCCGTAGATCACCTCGGCATAGTGACGGAAGGGGTTGTCCTGGATGTCGCTGGTGGGATGCGGATCCAGCCGGGCGTAGTTCTCGTCGGCATACTTGTGGCAGCGCCGGCAGGTCTGCAGTTTGCGTTCGGGACTCACCGGCGACACCGGATCCCGCGACGGGCGGATGAAATGCACGTTCAGGTAGTAGTCGTCCTGATCCACATGGCAGTCGACGCAGTTGGCCGCCTTCTTGAATCCGTAGTGGGTCACCTTGCCGTGGAAGCTTTCCAGGTAGGATTCCACCGCATAGGGATACTTGCGGCCCAACTCGCGCCCTTCCAGCCGGGCGGCCTTGAGGTGCCGCTGGACCAGTCGCTGATCGCCGTGGCAGTTGGCACACAGTTGCACGATCTGCCGGGAATCCCGTTTCACTTCCCTGATCCGCCGGCTGGTGTGCTTGTACCAGTTCTCCACGAAGGCCCGGTCCTCGTGGCAGACCACACAACGTTTCACGATGTGCTCGGGCAGCTGTTTCTCCTGCGGGTTGTAGATGGGATTGGTGTGACAGGTCACACAGTAGGGCTTGTCCCGATCCGGCCCCCTGGCGTTCTTGGGCCGGCCATGCACGCTCCTGATGTATTTGGCGTAGATCGGCTTGTGGCTGAAGCGCTTGCCGGTGGCCGGGTTCTTGATCGAATGGCACTCGGAGTCGCATTGCACCCCCACCTTCACCGGCCGGTGTGGCAGTTCCTTGATGTAGCTGTGGCAATCCCGGCAGGGGACGTTGCGATGCACGGTGCGGGAGAAGACGTGCGGCATCACGTAATAGCTGCGAAACACGCCGTCGTCCGTGACCCGCCCCATCTTCGGGTACTTGTGGCACATCAGGCAGTTTTCGTCGTCCTCGAATGCGCCCTGCGCCGGCACGGCGAGCGGCCAGAGGATCAGACAGGCCAGCACCAGGCCAATTTCGCGCCGCGTTCGAACAATGGCAAACATGCTTCCCTCCCGCGCTGTGCGCATCGCCATCTCCATTCCCGCAGGCCTGGCCACTGTCGTTCTTCTCTGCGCCGACCGAAAAGCCCTTTGCCGACCTTTTCAACCGTCTGCGCTCGCGACGACTCGCGGTAGCGGCTTTTCATTCACGCATGACACAAGTGTCACGCCTGTTTCGCCTGTCGCCAAGGGTCTTCCGCGCGGTTTCTGCAATTTTCTTGCTACAGATCATGACAGTTCTCGCACAGGAAACGTGCGCGCAGGCGCTTGGGCTCATCCGCTCCCCGCGCGGCACGCGGATTTCGAATCACGCCCCGGGCATGGGGGTTGTGGCAGGTGGCGCAATAGATTTCCCCGCTGTCTTCTTCCCGCGGCAGGATGAGGCCGTTGCGGGTTGCCATCTTCTCCATGTAACGGGCGATCCCCGGCGGGGGACGGACCAGGTGGTTCGGCCCCCCCTTGTCGAGAAACACCAGATCCCCGCCGGGATGGGGCAACACTTCGTGACAGTTGAGGCACAGTTGCGAATACCGATCCGGCACCACCAGTTCCGTATCCACCGCCCGCCCATCGGACAACTGCCGGGGCACCTTGCGATGGCACAGCAGACAGGTGTTGGTGATCACCTGGCCATGGGCGTCGACCTGGGCATGGGCATCGAGTCGCGCGTAGGCCCGGCGGGGATGGCAGGCATAACACAGGCCCGTGCGGGATCGATAGGGACCGCCACGCAAGAAGGCGTGGCGCAGCTTGCGCTCGCGAAAGTTCTCCCGCCGGCACTGGACGCGGATGTCGTGACAGGTGAGGCACCCGAGGCGAGGCCGGCCGGCCCTCCCCTGCAGGTGTTCACGCAGGCCGGGATTCATCCCCTTCAGCAGGCGACGGCTTACCGCAATGCCCACCGGATGCACGTGCACGTGATCCTTTCCCTGATCGTGGCAGAAGCCACAGAGCCGCTCGGTGTCACGAAAGCGGCGACGCGGCCTGGCGACGTTCAGCGGGGCTCGATGGCAGGTGGTGCAGGCCTCCTCACGCCAGTGGGGATCGGGGATCTGCGCCGGCCGAATCGCGCCGGCGCGCAACCAGGCCGGGATCCGTTGGGGCTGGGCCAGCAGCTGTTTCTCGCCCACTGCTGCCAGCGACACGGGACCGGGCCACATCAGGGCCACCAGCATAAGGCCTCGCCACAGGCGTATCGTCCTGCGCACCACTTCCTCTCCCCCGTGCCGTCGATGGATCGTTTCGCACTCGCCGGGCCGGCACGATGGCCCGGTGACGTGGCCGGTGTCCCATCATCGCGGACACCGTCAGGGCGATGCCCCTTTGGCCGCCGGGACGGCGGTTGCCGGCGTTTCGCTCTCCGTGGCCGGTTTCAGATAGGGCGTCGGCCTGAACACCTCCACCTTGCGGAAGAACTGATCGACCAGGTACAGACGGCCGTCAGCCTCGTCGATGTCCACCCCCGCGGGGAGCATGAAGGCGCCCGGCACATCCCGGTTGCCCCGCGCGCCGATGAACATCAGCAGGCGGCCATCCGGATCGAAGATCTGCACGTTGCCGAAGGCCGCATCGACCACGTAGACGTTGCCCCAGCGATCCACCGTGATGCCCTTGGGGCGCGAGAACTGGCCGGAGCGCCGGCCGATACTGCCGAACTTGCGCACGAACTTCCCGTCGAGGGTGAATACCTGGATCCGGAAGTTGCCGCCATCGACCACGTACAACAGATTGTTGTAGGGGCTGATCACCGCATCCCGGGGCAGGTTGAATTCCCCATCACCGGTGCCGCGCCTGCCGATGGTGTCGAGCAGCTTGCCGGTGATGGCATCGAAGACCAGCACGTGATGGTCGTCGTTGTCCACGCCACCGGTATCCACCACGAAGACCCGGCTGCCTTCCGGATCCACCGCCACACCCGACGGCCGCCGAAAGTATTTCTGCCCCCCGACCGCACGCAGGAAACGGCCGTCGCGGTTGTAGATGACCACCCGCTTGGCGGTGCCATCACAGACATAGATGTTGCCCAGCCGATCCTTGGCGATGCCCAGTGGCAGGAACAGGCGCCCCGGCTCCTCGCGGCCCAGCTCGAAGAACCTGCCCATGCCCTGCGGGTCGAACACCATCACGGTTCGCCGCACCGTGTCCCCGACGAACATGCGCCCCTGGTGCACGACCACGTCGAAGGGTTTGGCGAAGCCCTCGCCTTTCTTTTGCTCGCCGGTGGCGAAACGCCGGAAGGCACTGGTGGAATCTTCCTTCACCACGTCCAGACTGCTGTGGATGGTGCGTTCGTAGACGTAGCGTGGTTTTTCCGGGGGTGGCGGATAGACCGGAATCACCCCCGCCCGTTTCGGGGTCTCGGTGGTGGTGGTACAGCCGCTCAGCCCGAGCAGCACGATGGCCAGACTCGCCGTCAGCCCCCTTCTCAACACGCCGCTGTGCAAGATACTTCTCCTCTGTTGCCGGAAATCACGAACTCGGGAACCACGCTCGCGGCGCCCGGTGAATCCCCGCCACTGGCTTGCCTGACGAGACGCGGGTTCCCCCTGTACGCACCGGCATGCAAACCGATAGCAAGGATGATGCCATGCCCGACCGGGCAGCGCAGCCAATACCGCAGCCTTTTGGTCTGGCATGAAATCCGCAGTGATTCGCAATGAGTCGATCGGCATCCGCACCGGCGCGGTCCGGCCGTCGACAGCCGATGACGCCTGTGACAACATCCCGCATACATTGCTGACACACCCGAGCAACGACGAAACCGCCTCATGCCCTGTCTCCTGTCGATCCTCCTGTTCATGTTCCTGTTCCTGTCCCCGGCGGCCGCGGAAACACCGCAGCCGGCGTTGATCTACCACGACTACTGTTCGGTCTGTCATGGCGATCAGGGCAATGGCCGGTCTCATGCCCGCTCGAGCCTGCAACCCCCGCCGCGGGACTTCACCGATCCGGCCGGCGCCGCGGCACTGACCCGCGAACGGATGATCCGCTCGGTCACCCACGGGGTGCCCGGCACGGCCATGGTAGGCTGGGAAAAACAGCTCAGCGCCGCGGAGATCGCGGCCGTGGTGGACTACATCCGCGACACCTTCATGCCACAACCGGTGGCGACCTCGACCGATCGGGGCGAGGAAATCTATGCCCACACCTGCTCGGTCTGCCACGGCGACAAGGGCAACAGCGCCAAGTGGGGCAGCAATCTGCTGGCCCGCCGGCCGCGGGACTTCACCAGCGCAGCCGCGCGACGCGAACTGACTCGCGAACGCATGATTCATTCGGTGACCCATGGCGTGCCCGGCACCCCGATGATGGCCTTCGACAGCCAGCTCTCCCCCACCGACATCGAAGCGGTGGTGGACTACATTCGCAAACGCTTCATGCGGCCGGCCACGGCCGGCATTTCCGGCACCTCCGCCCACGGCAAGCGCAGCGCGCCCGCCCCGAAAGCGGAGCGCAATTTCCCGGAAATGGGAGTGATCACCCAGCCTCTGATTCCCGAATCCGAGAAAGACGCCAAACCCGAGCCGGCCGACATGCGCGCCGCCCTGCCCGACGGCTTGCGGGGCGATCCGGTCGAAGGCAAGGCGCTCTACCTCCAGAACTGCGTCCCCTGCCATGGCCTGGCCGGGGATGGCGAAGGTCCGCGCGCCTATTTCATCTTTCCCCGGCCACGCGATTTCACCCGCGACTACTCCCGGGCCGTATTCAACCGGCCACGCCTGTACCGCGCCATCAGTGAAGGCAAGAACGGCACCGAAATGCCAGCCTGGTCACGGGTGCTCACGGCCCAACAGATCGCCGATCTGAGCGAGTACGTCTTCCAGGCCTTCATCCAGGGCAGGGAAACGCCGGCCACCGCCAAGCGCTGAGGCTCATGCGTGCACTGCTGATCGGTTTTCTTCTGCTCGCGCTGTGTCCCGGCGGGGCCACCGCCGTCACTCCGGCGGCAGACAGCGATGCGTACCACGAACGGGGACGGGCCATCTACAACTTCCGCTGCTACTACTGCCACGGTTATTCGGGTGACGCCCGCACCCTGAGCGCCACCTTTCTCGAACCGCCGCCGCGCGACTTCACGGCCCTGCACGACGACCCGCCCAGCCGATCACGCATGCTCGCCGTGGTGCGCGACGGCATTCCCGGCACCGGCATGGCCGGCTTCGGCAACCTCCTCAGCGAGGCCGAGATCGGCGCCGTGGTCGACTTCGTGCGCCGCGAGTTCATCATCGCGAAACGGCCCAATACCCGTTACCACACCGCCGCCAACGGCTGGCCCGACCATGAACGCTACCGCGCCGCCTATCCCTTCGCCACCGGTGCCCTGGCCCTCGACACGCCGGACGAACGGCTGGATGCCCCGGCCCGGCGTGGCAAACGCCTGTTCCTGACCAGCTGCATCAGCTGCCACGACCGGGCGCGGGTGGACGACGAAGGACCCCTGTGGGACACCAGCGCCGTCTCCTTTCCGCGCAAGAATACCTGTTGCAACGTGCCGCCACCGGACAGCCTCAGCGGCGCCTCGGTCTACGCCCGCCACGACATCCCGCCCCGGCTCGCCGCCGCGACGCCACAACAGCGCCGCGGCGAGGCCCTCTATCAGGCCAACTGCGCCTTCTGCCACGCCGCCGACGGCACCGGCCGCAACTGGATCGGCAGTTTCCTCGAGCCCCACCCCCGGGATCTCACCGATCCCGCCTTCATGGCTTGCCTCACCCCCGAACGCCTGACCCGCGTCATCGAGGACGGCCTGCCCGGCACCACCATGCCGGCCTGGCGCCATGTCCTGAGCGGCGAACAGATCGCCGCCATCGTGGCCTACGTGGATCGGGCCTTCCATCCCCTGGCACGACGGCACGCCGAAAACACGCTGCTGAGCGACGGCCCGGTGCCGTCCAGCAATCACGCGCACGGGAAATGGAAAAGGGGGACGCCCCCTGAACGGGATTGACCTTCGATTTGGAGTGCCCCGGGCCGGTCGTTGCGAATTCCTCGACAGCCGTTTGTTGGCGGTACCACGCCTTGGGGGTCAGGGTCAGCCTGTGCTGCGCCCTCACAGCCGTCGCCGCAGCGCCTCGAGTGTGATCCGCGCCGCCTCCGCCTCTGCGGGGAGCGTCTCGGGCAGGGCATCGATACCTCGCGCGATCTCGCTGAAGCGGGCATGCTCGGCGGCACGCCAGTGCCGCGCGGCTTCCAGCACCGGGTGGCGCACCGCGTGCGTCTCCGGCAGGGGCCGCAGATCGCCACGGCGGATCCGCTCCAGGATCGGTTCGAGTTCGCCGACGATGGCGGTCACCCGGCGCCGCCAGCGGCGTTCGCTCCAGCCCACGGCCAGCAGGTTGATCAGCACGATCAGGGGCACGAACCACAGCAACTGCGTCACCAGCACCGGCAACCCGGCCGGCGGCTGGTGGACGCGATACAGGCTGGCCTCGACGGCCTCGCGCATGCCCCACCAGACCCCGAACAGGGCCACCGCGAACAGCAGCAGCTCGCCGACGACCATCTGGCGCAACAGGCGGCCCTGGAGCACGGCATCGATGTAGTGGCGGTGACGGCGATGGGGAAGGGAGGCATTCACAGGTCGTGACACTCGAAGCAGAGGCGGGAGCCGCGGTTGGCGATCACCAGTTCGCCATGCCGGCGGCTGTAACCCGCGTGACAGGAGATGCAGCCGAGCCGGCCTTCGGGCAGGCGGATCGCCGCCGAGAGCTGGGCCACCGGCCGGTAGCCGCCATACTGCATGGCGCGCGCGTAGGGCACGCCGATGGGATGATTGATGCCGTGTTCGGCATGGCGCAGCAGGCCACCGCTGGCCAGCTCCACGGCCGGGCCGCTGTCGGCCTTGCCGCTGTGGCAGTCGAGGCAGCGCAGGCTGGCCGGATCGAGCGGCAGGCCCGGATCGGTGGGGTTGGCCGCCAGGTGTCCCGTGCGGGTGAGCGACTCGCCGCCATCGGCCATGGCCAGGAAGAAGCTTTCCGTGTGGCAGGCCAGGCAGAAGTCCCGCCCCCGCCTGGCCCCGCGCAGGTGGCCGGGTTTGTGATCGTGAATGGCATGGCAGGTGCTGCAGGTCATGTCGCCCTTCCAGTCCAGCGGATAGGCCGCTGGCAAGGGTCGCCCCGGAGCGAAGCCGCTGGCATGGGAAAGCGTCAGCGCATCGGCATGACAGCTTCCGCACAGGCGTTCCTGGGTGCCCAGCAGCTGCGCGGCATTGCCCGCCGTGACCTTCTCGCCGGCCAGATGGCAACGACCGCACGGCGCCGAATGGGGGCCGGGGGCCTTCGCCCCCACCCGGTAGAGGGCCAGCGCGCCGATCAGCAGGCCAAGCAGCAGCACCCCAATCCGGCTAGTCATCCCGGCGCACCCTTTCGATCAGCGCCTGGAGGCGGGCGCGCGCCCGTTGCCAGGCCTCGGCATCGCCGGATACCAGTGCTGTCTCGGCCGCCTGGGCCGCTGCATCCAGCTCCCGGCGCAGCCGGTGCAGCTCGTTCCAGGCCTGCTGCAGATGCGTCGAGGTCGCCTGCAGGCTGTCGTTTCGCCGGATCCGCAAGGGTGGCTCGTGTTCGGCCTGGCGGAGATTGCAGGTAAAGCGGTACAGGGGCCCGGCGATGCGGAAGCTGCCATAAAGGGTGAACAGCCAGGTGATCAGCGCCACCGAGGCCAGCAGGCACAGGCCGGCCACCAGCAGGGCCGGACCGAGCTGGCGGCGGGTGAGCACATGTGCCCGAATCACCTCGACATAGGAATCGCCGCCGGCATCGTTCAGCCACCACACCACCGCCCCCAGCACCAGCAGCGCAAGCAGGCCGGTGAGGCCGGCGATGCGCGACACCAGTTGCAGGCGGCTGATGCCCGGCATGCCGGCGGCAAACTCGTCTTGTCGAACCACCATGCTGCCCATATCGGCGCCAACCGGGAGGGCTTTACCCTTTCCCGTTTTCGGGAATCGCGGGCCTGTCAATGGTGGCGCATGCTGTTATGCTTTTCGTAACCCAGGCAGCACCAGCGAGGTCGTCATGCCGGTCCACAACGAGGACGTTGCGGCCATCTTCGACGAGATGGCCGATCTGCTCGAGATCGAGGGCGACAATCCCTACCGGGTGCGGGCCTACCGCAATGCGGCGCGCACCGTGCGCCATCTGGGCCGGGAACTGGCCGACATGGTCGAGCGGGGCGAGGATCTCACCCGCCTGCCGGGGATCGGCAAGGAGCTGGCCGCCAAGATCCGCGAGATCGTGGCCACCGGGCATGCCCGGGCGCTGGACAAGCTGCACCGGAGCGTGCCGGCCAGCCTGGAGGCCCTGCTGAAAATCCCGGGACTGGGGCCGAAACGGGTGCGGGCCCTGTATCACGACCTGCACATCAAGAGTCTCAGGCAGCTCGAGGACGCAGTGCGCCGCGGCCGGCTGCGCCAGCTGCCCGGTTTCGGCCCCAAGACCGAACGGCGGATCCTCGAGAACCTCGCCGCCCACCGCACCGCAGAAAAACGCTTTCTGCACTCGGTGGCCCGGCGCTATGCCGAGCCGCTGGTGGCCTGGCTGCAGGATACGCCCGGCGTGGATCGGGTCGTGGTGGCCGGCAGCTACCGGCGGGGCAAGGAGACGGTGGGCGATCTCGACGTCCTGGTCACCGTGCGTGGCGACAGCCCGGTGATGCAACGCTTCACCGAATACGACGAGGTGGCCGACGTGGTTTCCCGGGGCCGCACCCGATCCACCGTGTATCTGCGCTGCGGCCTGCAGGTGGATCTGCGGGTGGTGGAACAGGCCAGCTTCGGCGCCGCCCTGCACTACTTCACCGGCAGCCGCGCCCACAACATCGCCATCCGTCATCTCGGCCAGCAGCGGGGCCTCAAGATCAACGAATACGGCGTGTTCCGGGGCAAGCGGCGCATCGCCGGCGAGAGCGAGGAATCGGTCTACGCCAGCGTCGATCTGCCCTGGATCCCGCCGGAGTTGCGCGAGGCGCGCGGCGAAATCGAGGCGGCCCGCGAAGGCCGCCTGCCGCGGCTGATTGCGCGCACCGATCTGCGCGGCGATCTGCACTGCCACACCCGCGCCACCGACGGCACGGCCGGCATCGAGGCGATGGCTCGCGCCGCCCGCGAGGCCGGGCTGGACTACCTGGCCATCACCGACCACAGCCGCCATCTCACCGTGGCCCGCGGCCTCGACGAAAAGGCCCTGCGCCGGCAGATGGAAGAGATCGACCGGCTCAACGAAACCCTCGACGGCATCACCCTGCTCAAGGGCATCGAAGTGGACATCCTCGAGGACGGCTCGCTGGACCTGCCGGCGGACGTGCTGTGCGAGCTGGATCTGGTGGTGGCCGCGGTGCACAGCGCCTTCCGCCTCTCGCGCCGCAGGCAGACCGAACGCATCCTGCGGGCCATGGAGGCCCCCTGTTTCTCCATCCTGGCCCATCCCAGCGGCCGCCTGCTCGGTGAGCGGGAGGCCTATGCGCTGGACATGGAGCGGATCCTCGACGCCGCGCGGGACCGGGGCTGTTTCCTGGAACTCAACAGCCAGCCCCAGCGCCTCGATCTGACCGACGATCACTGTCTGCTGGCACGGGAGAAGGGCGTGCTGGTGGCCATCGACTCCGACGCGCACCAGCCGGGCGACTTCGCCCTGCTCGACGGCGGCATCCGCCAGGCCCGGCGAGGCTGGCTGGAGAAGGGCCACGTGCTCAACACCCTGCCCCTCAAGACCCTGCGCCGCAAACTGCGGGCCACCATGCGATGAGCCGCGCCCCCGAAGCCCATATCGTCTTCGTGCCCGGCAAGAATCCCAAGCCGCCGCCCGAGGCGCACCGCCGGGCCCTGTGGCGCACCCTGGTGGAAGGCGTGCGCCGGGCCGAGCCGGACGTCGTGCCCACTCTGCAGGGCGCCCACGAACGGTTTCATCTGGCCGCCTGGAACTACCTGTTCTACCGCCGCTTCAAGGACATCAACCGGGACTTGCCCTGGATCGATGCCCTCATCCACCAGCACGGCCCCACGCCCCTGGACATCCGCGAAGCCCGCAGCCTGGCCTACCGGCTGGCCTGGCTGCTGTTCCAGATCGCCGATCACCTGCCCTTCCTGATTCCGCTGATGCCCGCGCACATCCGCAGCATGGCCCGGGAGACCCGGCGCTATTTCGTCAACCAGTACGACATCGCCTGCGAGGTGCGCGAAGTGCTCAAGGTGCAGTTGCGCCCGCACCTGGCGCGCGGCGATCGCATCCTGCTCATCGGCCACAGCCTCGGCTCGGTGATCGCCTGGGACAGCCTGTGGGAACTGTCGCACGAGGAACACCATCCCGGCCGGATCGACACCTTTCTCACCCTCGGTAGTCCGCTGGGCATGCGCTACGTGCGCCGGCGCCTGCGCGGCGCCGATCGCCAAGGGGCTGAACGCTACCCGGCCAACCTCCGCCGCTGGGTCAACGTGGCCGCCGAGGGCGACGTGGTGGCCCTGGTGCGCTGTTTCGCCCGCGACTTCGCCGAGATGCGCGAACTGGGCCTGGTCGAGTCCATCGAGGACCACTGTCGCGGCATCTACAACCACTTTCGCAACGAGGCGGGGCTCAACGTGCACCGCTCCTACGGCTACCTGGTCAATCCCGCCGTGGGCAAGGTGATCGCCGACTGGTGGGAGCACGCTGGCATGCCCGGGGAGCATCGGTGAACGCCGATTCGATCCTCGAAATCGTGTTCCTGATCTTCACCGGCGCCGCGGTGCTGGCCACCCTCGGGCTGTACGCCCGCCAGTCGCTGCTGGTGATCTACATCGCCCTGGGCGCGCTCATCGGCCCCTGGGGGCTGGGCTGGGTGGGCGACGTGCAACGGGTGGGCGACATCGCCCACATCGGCATCATCTTCCTGCTGTTCCTGCTGGGCATGAACCTGGCGCCGCAGAAACTGCTGGCCATGCTCGGGCGCAGCCTGCTGGTCACCGGTGTCTCCTCGCTGCTGTTCCTGCTGGCGGGCGGCGGTCTTTCGCTGCTGTTCGGTTTCCGGCCGATGGAGGCGCTGATCATCGGCGCAGCGATGATGTTCTCCAGCACCATCCTCGGCATCAAGCTGCTGCCGGCCACCGTGCTCCATCACCGCCACACCGGCGAACTCATCATCAGCATCCTGCTCCTCCAGGATCTGCTGGCCATCCTGATCCTGATGCTGTTGCGGGCCGACTGGAGCGACGCCCTGCCCCTGCGGGAAGCCGGCCGCCTGCTGCTGGCCCTGTTCGGCCTGGGCCTGTTCGCCTGGCTGTTCGAGCGCCACGTGCTGATCCGCCTGATGCAGCGCTTCGATCAGATCCATGAATACCTGTTCCTGCTGGCCATCGGCTGGTGCCTGGGCATGGCCGAGCTGGCCGTGGTCCTCGGCCTGTCGGCGGAGATCGGCGCCTTCATCGCCGGCGTGGTCCTGGCCACCAATCCGGTGGCCCTGTACATCGGCGAGAGCCTGCGCCCCCTGCGCGACTTCTTTCTGATCCTGTTCTTCTTCGCCCTTGGCGCCGGCTTCGATCCCGGCCTGCTGCGGGAGGTCCTGTGGCCGGCCCTGCTGCTGGCCACGGTCATGCTGATGGGCAAGCCCCTGGCGATCACCGCCCTGCTGCGCGGCGTGGGGGAAGCACCGCACCGGGCCCGGGAAGTAGGCGTGCGGCTGGGCCAGATCAGCGAGTTCTCCCTGTTCATCGCCGTGCTGGCCATGGAAACGGGCACCGTCACGCCCCGGGCCGCCTACCTCGTGCAGGTGGCCACCCTGTTCACCTTCATCGTCTCGGCGTATCTGATCGTGCTGCGCTATCCCTCGCCCATCGCCCTGGATGCGCGGTTGCGGCGGGACTGAGCAGGGGGTCGCAGCTTGCGCCGCGGGATTGCAAGCCCACCGGCGCATCCCCATTGAAGGCAGGAGGATTCCCAAGGAGGTCCCATGTCCGCCAAGCTCATCGCCAGTGCCCGCCGGTTCTACCTGGGAGAAATGGACGACTGGCATACCTACTCGCTGCTGGCCCGCCACACCCGGGATCCCGAACAGCGGGCACTGCTGGAGCGGATTGCCACCATGGAAAAGCGCCATGCAGAATTCTGGGCCGGCATCCTCGAGCGCCACGGCCAGCCCCTGCCCGCCGTGCGAGCGCGCCGCCTGCGTACCCTAGCCCTGCGCCTGCTGCAGCGCCACGTCAATCCGCTCTTGCTGATCGCGGCCCTGGAGCTGGGCGAGACCGGGGCGGTAGAGGCCTATCACCGCCTCTGGCAGAGCGGCCTGCTGCCCGCCGACGACTGCGAAACCCTGCGCGGGATCATCCTCGACGAACTGGAGCACGAGGCGGCCTTTCGCCGCCAGACCCGCGAGAGGGGCCTGCAGAACGTGCGTGACTTCGTGCTCGGCATGAACGACGGGCTGGTGGAAATTCTCGGTGCCGTCACCGGCCTGTCGGCCGCCTACGCCGGCAACCCGCTGCTGGTGGCCGTGAGCGGCCTGGTGGTGGGCATCGCCGGTGCCCTGTCGATGGGGATCGGCGCCTTCATCTCGGTACGCTCCCAGCGCCAGGTGAACGCCGGCAACCGCCAGCGCATGGCAGTGCTGTTCGACGTGGCGCCGGAACGGGCGGTGAGCGAATACCGCGAGCGCCTCGTTGCGTCGGGCCTGCCGGACGAGATCAGCGACGCGGTGGCGCGCAAGCTCGGCGACAACCGCGAAGCCCTGTCGAAACTGCTGCTGGACGAGGTCACCGAGAACGAATGGCGCTCGGGCCTGTTCACCGGCAGTGCCTACCTGTTCGGGGTGCTGTTTCCGGTACTGCCCTATTTCGTCGCCGACCACGCCCTGACGGCGCTGATCGGCTCGGTGTTCTTCGCCGGCCTGGCCCTGGCCGCGGTGGGCGGTTTCATCGCCCTGGTCTCGGGCATCCACCTGCGCCCCAAGGTCTTCGAGATGCTGGCCTCCGGCCTCGGCGCCGCGGCCCTGGCCTGGCTGTTCGGCACACTGATGCAAACCCTCTTCGGCCTGCGCGTGTGAGGCGGGCGCGCCTTGTCATCTCCTCAAGCCTCGTCTAGGCTGGGAATCAGCCACGGGAAGCCGCATGCGACTGCTCAACCACCAGTACCGGTCCGAGGCGGAACTCGCTGCGTTCTGCCAGGCCGAAGGCATCGCGGACGATGCCGGCCTCTTCATCCAGGTCTTCTGCGGCAATCTCGAAGACGGCTTCATCCACGATCTGAACCGCCTGCTGCGCCAGCGCTTTCCCCTCGCGGTCATCCTCGGCACCACCACCGGTGGCGAGATCGCCGATGGCCGCCTGTTCGAGGAAGGCGTGATCATCAGTTTTCTCGAATGCGAGCACAGCCGCCTTTCGACCGTCGCCCTGCCCTGGGACAATCCCGACAGCTTCGCGCTGGGGCGGCAACTGGCCCGCCGCCTCGCGCGCGACGGCGAGCCGCCGGCCCTGATCCTCGCCGTGGCCACCGGCCTCAACACCAACGGCGAGGACTTCGTGCTGGGGGTGAGCGAGGTGCTGCCCGACGTGCCGCTGGCCGGTGGCCTGTCGGGCGAATACCTGCGTTTTACCGGAACCTGGATCTTCGACGGCGATCAGGTGCTCACCCAGGGCGCCATCGCTGTGGCCTTCCACAGCGAGCACCTGCAGGTGCAAACCCTCTACAGCATGGACTGGATGCCCCTCGGCCGGGCGCTGACCGTGAACCGGGCCCGCCGCAACCTGCTCGTCGAACTCGACGGCCGACCCGCCATCGACACCTACCGTCATTACCTGAGCGACGAGGCCGCCGAGCACGTCCCCGTGCTCAGCGTGCAGTTTCCGCTGATGGTGGAACGCGGCGGCATGAAACTGGCCCGCGGCTGCACCGGCGTGAATCCCGACGGCAGCATGATCTTCATGGGCAACTTCCAGCCGGGCGACAAGGTCTGGTTCGGCATCGGCGACGCCAATGCCCTGCTCGACAGTTCCTCGGAACTCATCGAACGCCTGCGTCACCAGCGCTTCGAGGCCATCCTCTGCTACACCTGCGTGGCCCGCAAGGCGCTGATGAGGAAACTGATCAGCGACGAAGCCGAAGTCTTTCAGCAGATCGCGCCCACCGCCGGCTTTTTCACCTATGGCGAGTTCTTCCACGCCAACGAGGGCAACCTGTTCTTCAACTATACCCTGACCCTGGTGGCGCTCACCGAGCATCCCGATCAGCCGGCCCGGAAACAGCCCCTGCCCCTGTCCCTGTCCACCGCCCGCATCACCACCGAAACCCAGGCCTATGCCCACCTCATCAACCGCACCGCCCGGGAGCTGGAGACACTGCTGCAGCAGATGCACGAACTGGCCCGCACCGACGAACTCACCCGCCTGCCCAACCGCCGCTACCTGATGGAACAGATCCGCAGTCACGTGCGCCTGCACGATCGGGACGGCTCACGCCTGTCGCTGCTGTTGCTGGATCTGGACGACTTCAAGCAGGTGAACGATCGCTGTGGTCATCAGACCGGCGACGAGGTGCTGGTGGATCTGGCGCGAATCATCGAAAGCGTGATTCGTCTGAGCGACATTCCCGGACGCTGGGGCGGCGAGGAGTTCCTGGTGATCTGTCCCAACACCGATGCCGACGGCGCCCGGGATCTCGCCGAGCGCCTGCGCAGCGCGGTGGCCGGGCACCCCTTTGCCCGGGATCTGCGGCTCACCGTCTCCATCGGCTGCGCCGAACATCATCGGGGCGAGAGCATGGATGCCCTCATCGGACGGGCCGATCGGGAACTCTACGCGGCCAAGGGAGAAGGCAAGAACCGGGTTCGCGGCTGCGAGGCGCGGGCGGGGTGAGGAATTTCGCGACGTTTTCCTGTCGCGGCGAGGGCGCCGCTCCTACGGTTTCGTGCGAGCCTCGGCAGGAGCGGCGCCCTCGCCGCGACCAACACGGCCGGATGCCAGCCTCCTCAGGCCTTGCGCACGAACTCCGACTTGAGCCCCATGGCCCCGATGCCGGGGATCCGGCAATCGATGTCGTGATCCCCCTCCACCAGACGGATGTTCTTGACCTTGGTGCCCACCTTGACCACGGCCGAGGATCCCTTGACCTTGAGATCCTTGATCACGATCACCGTGTCGCCATCGCGCAGCACCGTGCCGTGGGCATCGCGCACCACGGGTCCGGGCTCGCTCTCGGTCGCCTCGGCCTGGGGCGACCATTCATGGGCACATTCGGGACAGACGTACTGGACACCATCGAGATAGGTATAGACGGAACCACACCGGGGGCAGGCGGGCAAATCGCTCAACGGAAGACTCCTTGCAAACGGGAACAACATTAACCGCACACAGGATACCACAACCCGAAATTGTCGGGCCTTTTTCATTGACACCGGGTTGGAAAATGCAACACGCCCCGAACGCCGGCCCTCTAACCGGATCGCGTCTCAGGCGCTCGCGGCTGGCGCCGTGCCTGGCAGGCCGCTTTTGCGTTGCTTGCGCTGGATTGGCGGCGATGCGTCCTGGCCGAAGGCACCCTATTCGGGTTCTTCCAGCGTCACGCCGTCGAGCGAGGCGGCCATGGCGTCCACGTTCTGGCCGCGGGTCTCGCCCAGCTTGATCATCAGGCGCAGTTCGTTGGCCGAATCGGCGTGGTTGATGGCGTCCTCGTAGGTGATGTCGCCATTCTTGTACAGTTCGTACAGGGCCTGATCGAAGGTGCGCATGCCATGCTGGCCCGACTTGGCCATCAGCGGCTTCATCTGGTGCACTTCGCCCTTGCGGATGAGATCGGCCATCAGCGGGGTGTTGATCATCACTTCCACCGCCAGCACCCGACTCTGGCCGTCGGGCGTGGGAATGAGCTGCTGGGCCACGATGGCCTTGAGGTTCAGGGACAGATCCATCAGCAACTGGTGGCGGCGATCTTCCGGGAAGAAGGTGATGATCCGATCCATGGCCTGGTTGGCGTTGTTGGCATGCAGGGTGGCCAGGCAGAGGTGGCCGGTCTCGGCGAAGGCGATGGCGTGATCCATGGTCTCGCGGGTGCGGATCTCGCCAATCAGGATCACATCCGGCGCCTGGCGCAGGGTGTTCTTCAGGGCCACCTCGAAGCTTTCGGTATCCAGTCCCACCTCGCGCTGGGTGACGATGCAGCCCTGGTGGTTGTGGATGTACTCGATGGGATCCTCGATGCTGATGATGTGGCCGGTGCTGTTCTTGTTGCGGTAACCGAGCATCGCCGCCAGCGAGGTGGATTTGCCCGAGCCGGTGGCGCCCACGAACAGCACCAGGCCGCGCTTGGTCATGGCCAGATCCTTGATGATGGGGGGCAGGCCCAGATCCTCGATCAGCGGAATGGTGGTCTCGATCTTGCGCAGCACCATGCCCGCATGGTTGCGCTGGCGAAAGGCGCTGACCCGGAAGCGGCCGATCCCCGAGGCCGAAATGGCGAAGTTGCATTCGTTGTGGCGCGCAAACTCCTCGCGCTGGGCCGGGGTCATGATGTTGGTGACGATCTCCTCGGCCTGGGCCGGGGTCAGGGTGGCCTGGGTCACCGGGGTGATCTTGCCGTTGATCTTGAGGCTGGGCGCCACGCCTGCGGTAATGAACATGTCCGAGGCGTTCTTGTGCACCATCAGCTTGAGCAGGGAATCGAAGTCCATCCTTACCGCCTCACCATGTCGTGATTAGTTGAAGGCATCCTTGTTGGCCGCCCGCATCCGCGCCTCGGCCTTGCTCACGATGCCGCGCTGCACCAGTTCCTGCAGGTTCTGATCCAGGGTCTGCATGCCCACCGCCTGACCGGTCTGGATGGCCGAGTACATCTGCGCCACCTTGTCCTCGCGGATCAGGTTGCGGATGGCCGGGGTGCCAATCATGATTTCGTGGGCCGCCACCCGGCCGCCGCCGATTTTCTTGAGCAGGGTCTGGGCAATCACCGCGCGCAGCGATTCGGAGAGCATGGAACGCACCATGTCCTTCTCGGCCGCCGGGAACACGTCGATGATGCGGTCGATGGTCTTGGCCGCCGAACTGGTGTGCAGGGTGCCGAAGACCAGGTGGCCGGTCTCGGCGGCGGTGAGGGCCAGGCGGATGGTCTCCAGATCCCGCAGCTCGCCCACCAGAATGATGTCGGGATCCTCGCGCAGCGCCGAACGCAGGGCCTCGGCGAAGCCGAGGGTGTCGCGGTGCACCTCGCGCTGGTTCACCAGGCACTTCTTCGACTCGTGCACGAATTCGATGGGATCCTCGATGGTCAGGATGTGGCCGTGTTCGGATTCGTTCTTGTAGTCCACCATCGCCGCCAGGGTGGTGGACTTGCCCGAGCCGGTGGGCCCGGTCACCAGGACGATGCCCCGCGGATTGTCGGCGATCTCCTTGAATACCGCCGGCGCGCCCAGTTCCTCGAGGGTGAGGATCTTGGAGGGAATGGTCCGGAACACGGCGCCGGCGCCGCGGTTGTGGTTGAAGGCGTTTACCCGGAAGCGCGCCAGCTCGGGGATCTCGAAGGAGAAGTCCACCTCCAGGAATTCCTCGAAATCCTTGCGCTGCTTGTCGTTCATGATGTCGTACACCAGCGAGTGTACGGTCTTGTGTTCGAGCGCCGGAATGTTGATCCGCCGCACGTCGCCATCGACGCGGATCATGGGTGGCAGGCCGGCGGACAGGTGCAGGTCCGAGGCGTTGTTCTTGACGCTGAACGCCAGCAGTTCGGTGATATCCATAGATGTCGTCAGATGTCGTTTCGGAAATCGGCCAACTCTGCCGGTCTGGCAGAGACCGGTCTGTGAGTGTATCGGTATTTTCGCAGAAATCTTGACTGCCGGAAGCGGCGGGCTTCCCACCACACGCCGCCCGCCGCACAATACAGGGATTCCGTGCGACGAGGAGGCAGCATGTCCAGCATAGCCGAGCGGCTCGCCCAGGTACACTCCCGGATCCGCGCCGCGGCCGAAGCCGCCGGCCGCGACCCCGCCAGCGTGCGCCTGCTGGCGGTGAGCAAGACGCGGCCCATCGCCGACGTGGAGGCCGCCCTGGCCGCCGGCCAGCGGGCCTTCGGCGAAAGCTACCTGCAGGATGCCCTGCCCAAGATCGCGGCCATCGGCGAGCGGGCCGAATGGCATTTCATCGGTCCCCTCCAGTCCAACAAGACCCGGGCCATCGCCAGCCATTTCGACTGGGTCCAGAGCGTGGAC
>Ga0256841_1000390_pt1 | contig 46255 bp, 51 predicted proteins | sample 356308metaG_FD_185971 | JGI IMG/M metagenome (GOLD analysis project Ga0256841, IMG submission 185971) | Hydrothermal vent microbial communities from Mid Atlantic Ridge, Atlantic Ocean - 356-308 | ecosystem: Environmental > Aquatic > Marine > Hydrothermal vents | place: Atlantic Ocean: Mid...
GTCCGGTATGGGCGGCATGTCCGGTATGGGCGGCATGTCCGGTATGAGCGGAATGGGCGGCATGTCCGGCATGAGCGGCATGGCGGGCATGTCCGGCTACTTCAAGATCACCCCCAGCGGACAGATCTTCTTCTATCCCGCCACGGGCATGAGCGGCATGTCCGGTATGGGTGGCATGTCCGGCATGGGCGGAATGTCCGGCATGGGCGGAATGTCCGGTATGGGCGGAATGTCCGGCATGGGCGGCATGTCCGGCATGGGCGGCATGTCCGGCATGTCGGGCAACAAATCCAAATCCGGATGGCATTAACCACCTAGGAACGCTCCGGAAAATCCCAGGGACGGGATTTTTCGGAGTCCTTGGGTTCTCGATCAAAATCACTCTTACAAACGGGTTCCGTTTTCTTTCTAGGTATTCAACAAAGAACGAACGGTATATCCCGAAACGAAACCTCGCCAAATGGGATCGATGACCATGAAAGCCTCTATTGCAACATTCATCTCACTGTTGTTGGTGATGATGTCTCTTTCATCGCCAGCGGCGGACCATCAGAAAACCACTCTCAAGAAACCCGAAGAGAAGAAGCTGGACTATCACCGTGCAATGTGGGATCCGATCCATTTCCAGCCTGCCATCGCCAAGGCGACCAACGAACAATGTCTGGCGTGTCACAAAGAGATTCTCGAACGTAAAGTGAGAAAAACATCGCCGGCAGGCGTCCCCGCAAAAAAAGCATTGGCGTGGTACCAAACTTTGAATACCTATCAAGGGCCTCAAGAGACTTTTCATCGCCGCCATCTCGTCACTCCCTTGGCGAAGAAATTGATGAAAATGAAGTGTACGACTTGCCACCAAGGTGAAAATCCGCGTGAAGAGGCCCCTATCCCTCCGGACCAGGAAAACCAATCCTTCACCTTGCGAAAACAGGTGAACCCCAAAACCTGCCTCATGTGCCACGGCGCCTATCCCTACAAGATAATGGGCCTTCCAGGGCCATGGAATGAGGTTCGCGATCAATTCCAGAACAACTGTCTGCTTTGCCACTCGACGATTCGCACCAACAGACACAAGGTCAATTTCTTGAATGCCGACGCCATCGAGGAGGCAGGTAAAAAGGATTCCGATGTTTGTTACGGATGCCATGGCGGACGTCAATGGTATCGAATCTCTTACCCCTACCCTCGACATCCATGGCCAGGAATGTCGAAAGAGACCCCCGACTGGGCGAAAAACAGGCCGACCGAATCGCCCCGTCGCTTCCTTATTCAAGAAAAGTCGGCATCCAAATAGCCAGTAGCGCCAAGGAGAAATTCGACATGAGCAACCAAAACGATTTCGATCGTCTCTCGCAACGCCTCAATCTCAGCCGGCGCTCTTTTCTGAAAGGAACCGCGATCGGCGCTGGCACGCTTGCAGCAGGCGGCCTTATGGAAATCAAGTATGGCAAGGAAGCGAAGGCTTTCGCCTATGAACCTTACCCGCGCGACGATCAGTTGGAAACCGTGGTGACCAGTTGTGCGCACAATTGCGGCTCCCGCCACATGCTGGTGGCCCACAAATGGAAGGACGTCATCGTTCGGCTCTCCACCGACGACGGCCGCTATCAGAAAGGGGGTTATTTCGGCAAGGATGGCAATGAGGAACCGCAACTGCGCGCTTGTCTCCGTGGCCGTTCCTATCGTCAACGGCTCTATTCCGCGGAACGGCTCCTCTTTCCCATGATGCGGGTGGGCAAACGCGGCGAAGGAAAATTCAAACGGGTGAGCTGGGACGAAGCCCTCGATTTCGTTGCCCGCAAAATGATCGAATTGAAAAACAAATATGGTCCCACCGCCATTCTCGACCAGAGTTATGCGGGCGCTTCCTATGGGGTCCTTCACAAATCGGATCAGATAGAAGGGCTGCTGGGACGTTTTCTTGGCATGTTCGGCTGTCGCACCAGCTCCTGGTCCGTGCCGTCCTATCAGGGAACCACCAGCAGCTCGCGCTGGACCTTCGGCACCATTCAGGACGGTAACGAAGATGACGCTTTTGCCTACAGCAAGCTGATGATCATGTGGGGATGGAACCCCGCCTATACCTTCCATGGCGGAAACACCTTCATGTACCTCCGTATGGCCAAACAACGCGGCTGCAAGTTCGTGGTGGTCGATCCTCAGTACACCGATTCGGCGGCCGCCTATGACGCATGGTGGATTCCCATCAAACCCAATACCGATGCCGCCATGATGGCCGGGATGGCCCACTACATCTTCACCAACAACCTTCAGGATCAGGAGTTCATCGACAAGTTCTGCCAGGGAATGGACGAAGGCACGATGCCCGACTGGGCGGCCAAATCTCCCAACGGAAAGGAGAACTTCAAGGACTACATCCTTGGAAAATACGACGGCCAGCCCAAGACGCCGGAGTGGGCATCCAAAATCTGCGGGGTGCCCGCGAAAGACATCAAAAAGCTCGCCCACATGTATGCCACCACCAAGCCGGCCGCGCTGAAGGCTTCGTGGGCGCCGGGCCGCAATGCTTACGGAGAACAGTACAGCCGCATGGCCGCCGCGCTGCAGGCGATGACCGGCAATATCGGCAAGCTGGGCGGATGCGCTGAAGGTGTCGGCAAGGCGTGGCACGCCGAAGCGGTGGCCTACCCTTACGACCAATACTCGAATATCTGGTTCGCCTCCATCAAATCGGACCGCTGGGCGCACTGCGTGCTCAACTATCCCAACGTGCGTCGGGAGGAGATCGGTTTGTGGCCCAGGCAAGACGCCACCGACGGCCAGATTCCAAACATCAAAGGCATATTTTGGCAGGGCTCCGATTGGTTCAATCAGCTCACCAACATCAACAAGGAGATCAAGGCCATCGAGAAACTGGAGCTGGTGGTCTGCATGGATTCGACCATCACTCCATCGGGTCTGTTCGCCGACGTGCTTCTTCCCGTCGCCACCCATTTCGAGCGGCATGACGTGGCCCTGCCTTGGTACAAAGGCCACTATTACATTCACCGCCCGAAGGTCATCGAGCCCATGGGCGAGGCCAAAACCGATTTTCAGATCTTCACCGAATTGGCCTATCGCATCGGAGGCGACGTCTTCGGCAAGGCTTACAACCCCAAGGCCAACCGAAATTACTTCAACTACAACGATGATGTGGATGAAGCCTATCTCCGCGAATGGTGGGAAGGAAGAGTGATGCACCACCAGGGTGTGGAAATGAGCTGGGAAGAGTTCAAACGACGGGGCGTTTACAAGTTCAAACTCCCCAGGCCTCATGTCGCTTTCCAGGACCAAGTCGAAAAGGGAGTTCCTTTTCAAACGCCGTCGGGCAAGATCGAGATCCTCAGCAGCGAACTTGCCAACATCTCCGACTGGACGAAGACCCGCTATGGCTACCACATTCCATCCATCCCAAAATGGATTGAGCCCTGGGAGTCGCTGAACAGTCCCAAAACATCCAAGTATCCGTTCCACCTGGTCTCGCCCCACCCTCGCTGGCGTACCCACTCGATCTTCAACAACTGTTCCTGGTTGCGCGAAACCTACGAGCAGGAGGTCACCATGAATGCCGCCGATGCGAAACGGATGGGCATCAAGATGGGAGACATCGTCGAAGTGTGGAACGATCGCGGCAAGGTGGTGGTTCCCGTCTATGTGACCGAACGTTGCATGCCCGGAGTCCTGGTCATTCACGAAGGCGTCTGGATGGATCGGGACGAAAACGGCGTGGATCGTGCCGGAAACCCCGATTTCCTCACATTGGACGATCCCAGCCCTGCTGGAGCCTTTGCCTACAACACAGTTTTGTGCAACATCGCCAAGACCAATCTCGAGCACAGGCCCGGGTGGGACAAGCTGGCGACCGCCCGATCCCATGTATTCCGTCGTGAACACCGGCGTGAGCTCTGAGGAGGGAGACAACCATGGCTGCTGAAACGACACGCCCTAAAAAAGACACCAAAAAGATTCGCGCCGCGATCAAGCGTCGCAAACATGCCACCTACACGCCGGTCAAACCCGACATGCAGCTGGGTTTCATCCACAACAATGTGGATTGCATCGGTTGCCGTGCGTGCGAAATGGCCTGCAAAGACAAGAACGGCTTGCCGCCCGGACCCCGTTTCCGGCGTGTGCAATACATCGAAGGCGGAACTTTTCCCGAGGTGTTCGCCTACAAGGTGAACATGAGCTGCAATCACTGCGCGGAGCCGGCCTGCCTGCCCACCTGCCCCACTGGAGCCATCTTCAAACGCAAGAAGGACGGCATCGTGGACATCGACTCCACGCTCTGCATCGGCTGCCGTCGTTGCGAAGCGGCATGTCCTTTCGGCGCGCCCCAGTTCGATCCCGAAGAGAATATCGTCAAAAAGTGCAACATGTGCGTCGATGAGATCGAAGCCGGCCGCAAACCCTATTGCGTCATGGCCTGCATGATGCGCGTGCTGGACATCGGCCCCATCGACAAGATCTGGGATGGCTCTCTGGACACGGTGGCGATCGGTCCTCACGACAAGGTCGTGCGGCAGGTGAAAAACATGGCGGACATCGAGTTGACCCACCCCTCCATCGGCTTCGTCGCACACAGCAAAGGTAAAGTCGAATGATGGGCGCCAGACAGCCGGCGGACGAAAGTTTGGATTTTCTTCCTCTCTTTCGTACCCGGACCGCCGAGGATTTGCGCATTCTCGCCTCTTTTCACGACCGGGAACCCGACGCGCGGCTGGCCGACGAGCTGCGCGCGATGGACTTTCCCGATTGCCTGACCCTGCCGCTCACGGATGGGCTTGGACAGGATGCGGCGTTCATCATGAAAGAGGCAATGAAATCGCTGCCCCCCGGGAGCGACCAGGAGAGGTGGGATGAACTGGCCGCCGATTACGCCAGCATCTATCTCAACTATGGAATCGGCGCCTCGCCGGAAGAGTCGGTGTGGCTGGACGAAGACAGTCTCGTTTGTCAGGACAGCATGTTCCAGGTACGACAGTGGTATGCGAACCATGGCCTGCAAGTCGCCAATTGGAGAACCCGTCCTGACGATCACCTGGCCTATCAACTGCTGTTCATCGCACATCTGCTGGAGAAGGATGAAGAGACCTCCACTCTTCGAGAGACGGCCCGCTTCATGGATGAACATCTGCTCCGCTGGGTGGGGAGTTTCGCCGAGCGTGTCATGCAACGGTGCGACACCCCCTGGTTTGCGGGGGCGGCCGGCCTTACGGCCGCTTACGCGGAAGAGCTTCGTGAGATTCTGGCGGATATCTTGAAAGAACCCCGTCCTTCTCCGGAAGAGATTGAAGAAAGGATGAAACCGCGAAGGGAAGTGGAAGAAGTGCCCGTCGCTTTCATGCCGGGCATGGGCCCGGTGGTCTGAGGCCCCGCCTTTTCCTCTCTGAAAAGGTGGGTGGAAAATCTGATCTTAACGAAATGAGGAGTAATCATGAATACGATATCGAAAAGGATGTTCATCCAAACCATGGTTTTGGCGGCGTCGGCCATCGCCGCTCTGCCGGTCATGGCCGGCGGCGACGTCGCAGCCGGAAAAGCCCTCTACGAAGGAAAGGGTGCCTGTACCACCTGCCACGGCAACAAGGGAGAGGGCGACGGTCCCGCGGCTGCCGCCCTCAATCCAAAACCAGCCAACTTCGCAAAAGGCGACTTTCGCCTCGATACCGACGGTGACGGGAAGCCGGGCACCGATATGGATCTGGCGAATGTCATCCGCCAAGGCGCGGGCAAATATGGTGGCAATCCCGCAATGCCGGCCCACGCGGACCTTTCCGAAGCCGAAGTAGCCGATCTGATTGCCTATGTCCGCTCTCTGAAGCAGTAGATCTTCCATGCTTCCAGCCCCCCCTCCCCGTCTTGGCAGCCGTTTCCAGCGGGAAATCAACCTACCGACCGTCGACGAGGACGCTTGTGTCCACGCTCTCTTCGATCGGGCCGAGTGCAAGGCGTGCGTGGATCGTTGTCCCCGTGAAGCATGGGTCCTTGACGAGGAGATGCTGGGGCTGGATGCGGATGCTTGTGACGGCTGCGGAATATGCCTGCCCGCCTGCCCCACGGGCGCCATCGGGCTGGACATCCCCTGGTTTCTGCGTCGACTGGGCGGCCGGTGGATCGCGTTGTTGGCTTGCGAACACAGCGGAGTCGAAGATCCAAGCTCCACCCTTCCCTGTCTCCACGCTTTGACGGAACGCCATCTGCTTCTTCTTCATGGCAGAGGTGTGCGTCATCTGCTGACCGCCCGGGGAAACTGCGATGAATGCGTGCGCAAGGGTGCGGAGCCGTTCTCCCTCCGATTGGAGCGGCTGAACCGGCTTCTCCGTGAGCGTGGGGGTGACGAGATCCGTCTTCTTGAAAGAGGCCCCTCGGTGTGGCGAAAACTCCATCGGCAGGGCGAAGTCTCCACCGGCGGCGCGCACCTGGGCAGGCGGGCTTTTTTACGAGGCTCTCTGGATGGACTTCGTGAACAGATCCTGGCCGCCGACCCTCTCAACCTGGCCGCAGCCAGGACCATTCCTCCGGGAGAACTGCTTCCCGCTCCGCGCAAGAAAGCAGACAACCTCCATTGGCCCTGGGTGGTGCATTTCGACACCGACCGCTGCAACGGCTGCGACGCCTGCATCCATCTTTGTCCCACGGGCGCCCTCACTTTCAGCAAAGCCGCCCCTCCCCGAAAACCGAGCTACCGCTTTTCCCCATCGCGGTGCAACGGCTGCGGCCTTTGCGTCTCGGTTTGCGACAACGAGGCGGTGCGCTTGGACCATCATGCTGTAGCCCGCTCGACTGAGGTGGAACTGGCGGAACACCGCTGCCGCCGATGCGGCGTTCCTTACCACGTCCCCAGCGGCAGCCCCTTTGCGAAGGAAAGGATCTGCCCCATTTGCAGGCGGAACGACCCCACCGCGCGGCTTTTTCAAGTAATCGACTGAACTTTTTCAGAATTCTTCGGATTTCCCTGCGTCCGCAGTTGTATTATAGTTTCGATGCCGGCCCGCGGATCAGGCGAGCCGCTGGGGGATCGGAAGACCATGCACAGCCAGCTCATCAAACTCATCGGCAAGCGTTTCCTCTACAAGGGAAAGGTTTGGGTCATCGTGGAGGTGATGCGGGAGGAGGATGCATTGGTGATCGTGCCGGAACAGGCGGCGCAGAAGCGGCGGATCCAGGCCGATCAATACGGCAACGCCACGCGCCGGTGCAACGACTGTCTCACCCTGCCGCTGAGCGACCCGGACGATCCCGACAGCTATTCGCCGGAAGTGATGGAGCTGCTATCGGGCAGCCTCCCGGAATAGCGCTTCCACCCGCGCCAGATCCTCCGGCGTGTCCACCCCGGCGGGAGGCGCCTCCGCCGCCAGGGAGACGTGGATCCGCCGACCATGCCAGAGCACCCGAAGCTGCTCCAGCGCTTCCAGTTTCTCCAGATCCGAAGGCGGCCACTTCACATACTCACGGACGAAGCCGGCCCGGTAGGCGTAGAGCCCCACGTGGCGCAAATGGCGGCGGACGGCCTCCAGAGAAGGAGACTCGCCCCAGCGCATGCGCTCCCGGTCCCAGGGAATGGGCGCTCGACTGAAAAAGAGGGCGTATCCCTTTCCATCGAGCACCACTTTCACCACGGCTGGATCGAACAGCTGCCGGGGCGAGTCGAGGTGCGTGGCCAAAGTGGCCATCTCCGCGGTGGGATGGCGTTTCAGATCCTCCGCCACCTGGCCGAGAAGCGCCGGCGGCATCAGCGGCTCGTCGCCCTGCAGGTTGACCACGATCTCGTCATCGGGCCACGCCATGGAATCGATCACCTCGGCGATCCGCTCGGTGCCGCTCGCATGACCGGCATCGGTCATGCAAACACGGGCGCCGAAAGCGTCCGCCGCGCGCGCGACGCGCTCGTCATCGGTGGCCACCACCACTTCCAAGGGGTTCGCCCGGCAGGCCCGTTCCCACACATGTTGCAGCATGGGCTTGCCGGCCAATTCCAGCAAAGGCTTCCCCGGCAACCGGGTGGAAGCGTAACGGGCGGGAATGACGATGCGCATCAAGCCTCCTCTTCCGCCTCCAGCCGGCGCGCCTCTTCCTCCAGCATCACTGGGATGCCGTCCCGGATGGGAAAGGCCAGGCGGTCCGCCTTGCAGATCAGCTCCTGGTTCGCCTTGTCATAGACCAGTTTGCCCTTGCACAAGGGACAGACGAGAATATCAAGCAGCTTTTTGTCCATCGTTCAGTTTCCTCAGCAAGAGGTCCAGTTGCCGGACGAAGGCTTCGTCCGGCTCCACGTCGATCTCCACCACCCAGTGGTTGTCCCCGGCGAAACGGCGGCATTTCACCGCGTCTTTCTCCGTCATCACCACCGGCAGATCGACATCGAAAGCCAGATCCTTTTTTCGATAGAGGTGATGGTCGGGAAAAGCGTGGGGCACCACTTCCAGGCCATGTCGGACCAAAAGATCGAAAAACCGCTGGGGATTGCCGATCCCCGCCACCGCATGAACCCGCTCTCCAGCGGCCTCGGAAAGCGAATGGACCCCGCCGGAATCTTCGTCGGCGCGCAACGCCACCACTCTTGGAGACACCACCTCCATGACGGGAACATCCCGCCGCCACGGCCCGTTGCTGATCACCAGGTCCGCCCTCCGCAGGCGGGCGGCCGGTTCCCTGAGAGGGCCGGCGGGCAGCAGATGACCATTGCCCAATCCACGCGAGCCGTCCACCACGACGATCTCCAGGTCCCGACCCATGGCCAGGTGTTGCAGACCGTCATCGGAGATGACGATGTCGCAGGAGGTGTGTTCGAGCAGCGCCTCCACCGCCGCCACCCGGTCCGGCGCCGCGCACAGGGGGCAACCGGTGCGTCGCGCCAGCAGCACCGCCTCGTCCCCCACCATCACCGGGTCGCTGTCGGGCCGCACCTGCTGCGGCCAGTGGCGCGCCCGCCCCCCATAACCACGCGAGACGATACCCGGCGTGAACCCCAGGGATTTCAAATGGTGGGCCAGCCAGATCACCAGCGGCGTCTTGCCCGTCCCTCCCACGGTGACGTTGCCCACCACCACCACAGGCACGGGGAAGCGCCGGGTCCTCTTCAGACCCACGCCATAGGCGAAACGGCGAAGCGCGATGCCGGCGGCGTAGAGCGCCGAGAATGGGAGAAGCGGCAGCGCGAGACGGCGGCTGCGGTACCACAGTCGGGTCAACATCACTCCGGCCCGGCCGCGGCCTGCGTGAGAAAGCTGAGCCGTTGCATGCCCAGTTGGGCGGCGGCGTCCATCACTTCGACCACCGACTGGAAAGGCGCCCGGCGGTCCGCCGTGACCCGGATGGGCGTCTCCGGCTTCCCTTCCGAAATCTTTTTGAAGGCGCGTTTCAGGGTCTCCACATCGTGGGTCACCAGCTCACGCCCTCCCACGTAGAAACGACCCTTTCCATCCACCACCACCTCGATCGTTTTCTGCTGGTGCTGCTCCTCCGCCTTGGCGGAGGCCTCGGGCAGATCCACTTTGAGCTGCTGCTGCTTGTCGAAGGTGGTGGAGACCATGAAAAAGATGAGCAGCAGGAACACCACGTCGATGAGCGGGGTCATGTCCACCCAGAGGTTCCTGGTGCGCCGTTGCGGGCGAATGTTCATTCCTGCTCCCGTTCTCCTTGGAGCACCTCCACCATCTTGATCGCCTGCTCCTCCATGGCGATGGCCAACTCGTCCACCTTGCCGGTGAGATAACGGTGGGCAATGTAGGCCGGGATGGCCACGCTGAGGCCGGCGGCGGTGGTGATGAGCGCCTCCGAGATGCCCTCGGCGAGCACCGCCGGATTCCCCACCCCCGCCGTGGTGATGGCGGTGAACACTTTGATCATGCCGATGACGGTGCCCAACAGGCCCAGCAGCGGCGAGATGGAGGCGATGGTGCCCAGGGCGTTGAGATAGCGCTCCAGCTCGTGCACCACTTGGCGCCCCTCCTCTTCGATGGCCTCTTTCATCACTTCACGGGAATGGCGGAGGTTGGTGAGCCCGGTGGCCAGCATCCGCCCCAGCGGTGAACTCTCTCGGATGGCCAGGATCCGTTGCCGGTCCAGCTCGCCCTTCTTGTAGAGTTTCCAGATCTGCGGCAACAGCTGATCCGGCACCACCCGCTTTCGGCGGTAGGCCCAGAGCCGTTCCAGGGTGATGGCCATGGCCAGTACGGAACACAGGATGATGGGCCACATCAACAGCCCGCCGGCCTTGATCAGTTCGAACACGGTGACTGCTCCTCCTCGTCGATCCGTGCAATCATACTGCAAGCGCCTCTTTCCTGCCTCCATTGCCAATGTCGCCGGTGGGCCTTGGCGTACGCCTCCACCAGCCGGATGCGGCGGCGGGAGAGCCGCAGGCGGATGGCGCCCACGGCGGAGGTGTCCAGCAGATGCCCGGCCACCCGGCGCCAACGCTCCACCACTTCAGGCTTCGGAAACCCCCAGCGATTGAAGGGTCCCGCGGAAAAGAGCACCCATTGCGGCCGCGTGGCGGCGACGAAGGCGGGGCTGGAAGAAGTGGAGCTGCCGTGGTGCCCGGCCACCACCACCCCGCTGGCGAGCCGATGGCCGGCACGCCGAAGGAGGCGCGCCTCGCCATCGGCCTCCAGATCGCCCGTGAGCAGCGCCGCCTCCCGACCCGTGGAGACGCGCAGCACGCAGGAGGCGTCGTTCCCCCGCAGACGGCTCTCGGGCGGTGGCCAGAGGATCTGAAAGTGGACGCCGTCCCACCACCACTGGTCGCCCGCCCGACAGGGCACCACCCGTTGACGCAACCGCACCCGCTGGGGTTCACCGGCGAGGATGCCATCCACCCTCGCCCGCGCCAACAGTCCGGCCGCGCCGCCCACATGGTCGTTGTCGCCGTGGCTGAGCACCAGCCGGTCCACCCGCCCCGCGCCCAGCCAGGCCAGATAGGGAGCCACCACGGCGGCCCCGGTATCGAAACCCGAAGGGAAAGCGGGGCCGGTGTCGTACACCAACAGATGGCGGTGGGTGCGGACCACCGCCGAAAGGCCCTGGCCCACGTCCAGCAGCGTCAGCTCGAAGCTGTTGGCCGGCGGTGGGCGTGGAATGCGCAGAAACATGAGGAGCGCCACCCCCAGGGGAACGGCGACGGCGGCGAACCGCCCTTTCCAACCCCTTCCCGCGAAGGGCCACGCCAGCCCCGCAGCCGCCGCTGCGAAAGCCGCCCACAACCAAGGTTCCGTTCCCGCCACTTGCGGATTCCAGCGAGCCGCCCACTCCAGCCCCGCCAACAGCCGGTCGACGAGCCACCCCATGGCGGTGAGCCAGGGGCCGCCGGGCCAACCGAACGCCATCTCCAGAAGCGTGGCCACCAGCGCCCCCGGCACCACCAGCAGGGAGAAGAGCGGAATCGCCGCCAGGTTGACCAGGGGCGAAACCAGCGAAAGAGCCATCCCCTGCCACACCAGGATGGGAAGCAACCCCAGGGAGACCCCCAACTGCAGCCAGAGCCAGCGAATCCGCCCTCGCAGACGCGGCGCCCACACCAGCAGGATCGCCACCGCGCCGAAGGAGAGCCAGAATCCCGCCTCTTCCACGGCGGAAGGCTGCCACAGCAGCACCGCCACCGCCGCCATGGCCAGCGCCCGCGCCGGCGGCAGATGGCGGCGGGCCAGCAAGGCGGCTACCAGCACCGCCAACATCACCAGAGCGCGCTGGGTGGGAAGAGAGAAGCCTGCCAGAGCCGCATAGCCGAAGGCGGCTGCCAGCGCCGCCGGAGCCGCTGCCAGCCGCGCCGGCCAGCGGGCGCAGAGGCTGGGAAACCGCCGCCACAGGGAAGCACTCAGCAGCCATACGAGCCCCGCAACCAGTCCAATATGGAGGCCGGAGATGGCCATCAGATGGCTGGTGCCGGTGGCGGAGAAGAGGTCCCGGAGCCGGTGGCCCAACCCACTGCGATCCCCCACCACCAGGGCCCGCATCACCGCGGCGGCCGCGGGAGAGTCCATCGTGCGATCCAGGGATGCGCTGATCTCCTGGCGCAGCCGGTCGATCCCCGGCTCCGCCGCTTCCAGATATTCACCTGCAACCACGTAGCCGCGATAGCGGACGCCCCGCGCCTGGAGCCAGCCGGCATAGTCGAACCCGCCGGGGTTGCGGTAGCCCACCACCGGTTTCAACTTCACCCGCATGCGCCAGCGCTCGCCGCTGCGCAGGGGGGGCGGATGGCGGTACCAGGCCAGACGAAACCGCCAGCGACCCGAGCGGCGGACACGGCCATCGACCAGACGGTCCGCCTGGAAATCGAAGGAGCAGCGCTGTTGGTCACAGCGGGGCAGGCCCGCCACCCGTCCTTCCACGCCCACCGACCGCTGCAGCCAATGATCGGGCAGAACCGCCGGGTGGATCAGCCAGGCGTGCGCCAGCGCCCAGCAGAAGCCGGCCGGCAGCGCCAACAGAAAACGGTGGCGAGGTCGCCGCCAGGCGGCCGCCAGGGCCAGCGGGAGGGCTGGCCAGAACCAGAGCGGAAGCGCCAGCGCCGGCTGCCGCCCAGCCAGCCACACCCCCGCCACGAAGAGAATGGCGCTCCATGCCATGAAACTCTCCCTGCGCGAAACCCTTCCAAGGAGGGACAGCGGGACAGCTCCGTCACCTCCGAAATTTGACCTGGAGCATGCAACAGCCCCGCCTCTGTGGTCAATGCCGGAGCTTCATGGTGAAATAGCCGACACACCGGCCACCGTGGCGCTCCTTTCACCATGCCCCGACATCTGCTCAAACGCTTTGCGCCGGATCACCGCAAGATCCGCGACCACAAGCATCTGCAGATCTTCGGCAAACTGCTGCACGATCCCAACCTCTGGCACCTCAACCGCCGCTCGGTGGCCGGCGCCTTCGCCATCGGCCTTTTTTGGGCGATGATCCCCATCCCTTTCCAGATGGTGGCCGCCGCCGCCACCGCCATCGTCTGGCGCGCCAACCTTCCCATCTCGGTGGCTCTGGTGTGGCTCACCAATCCGCTGACCATGCCCCCCATCTTCTATTTCAACTATCGGGTGGGAACCTGGCTGCTGCCCAACTGCCGCCCGGTGGGCGACGTGGAGTTGAGCATGGAGTGGTTCGCGCACAGCCTGGAACGGATCTGGGAGCCGCTCTATCTCGGCTCGGTGGTGGTGGGGCTGGCGCTGGCAGCGGCCGGCTACCTGGGAATGCGCGGCTTCTGGCGCTGGCACGTGGTGCGCCAGTACCGAAAAAAGACTCAGCGAGGACGCAACACCCCTTCCTCGAGGCGATAGACCCGCTCCATGCGCCGCGCCAGCTCGGGATCGTGGGTGACGATGACGAAGCTGGTACCCTGAGCGCGATTGAGTTCCAACATCAGGTCGTAGATCCCCCTGGCGGTGGCGGGATCGAGATTGCCGGTGGGCTCGTCCGCCAGCACGCAGTCGGGCTCGGCCACCAGCGCCCGCGCCACGGCGGTGCGTTGACGCTCGCCGCCGGAGAGTTCGGAAGGCTTGTGCTGGATCCGCTCGGCCAAACCCACCCGCTCCAGCATCCGCGTGGCCCGACGCCGCGCCTCGACCACGGGCGCACGGCGCAACAGCAGCGGCATGGCCACGTTCTCCAGGGCGGTGAACTCCGGCAGCAGATGGTGAAACTGGTAGATGAAGCCCAAATGGCGGTTGCGCGCCAGGCAGCGCTTGGCCTCCGGCAGGGCGGAGAAGGGATTGCCGCGCAACCGCACCTCGCCGCCATCGGGCTCGTCCAGCCCTCCCAGGCAGTGGAGCAAGGTGCTCTTTCCCGAACCGGAGGCGCCGACGATGGCCACCTGCTCCCCCGCCTCCACCCGCAGGTTCACGCCCCGCAGCACCTCCACGGCCACCGGGCCGGTGGTGTAGGTGCGCCGCAAGCCGACGCTCTCCAGAACCGCATCACTCATAGCGCAACGCCTCCGCCGGCGGGGTTCGGTAGGCGTTCCACGCCGGATAGAGGGTCATCAAAAAACTGCAGAGGAAGGAGCCGGCGCCCACCAGGGCCACGTCCGACCAGTGCAGGTCGGAGGGCAGCTCGCTGATGTAATAGACGTCGGGATCGATGAAGTGGACATGGAAGAGCTGTTCGATCCAGCCCACCACCTCCTCCACGTGGAGGGCGAGCAGCACTCCCAGCACCACGCCCACCAGGGTGCCCACCAGGCCGATCACCGAACCTTGCACGATGAAGATGCGCATGATCTGGCGGGGCATGGCGCCGAAGGTCTTGAGAATGGCGATGTCGGCGCGCTTGTCCACCACCAGCATCACCAGCGTGGCGACGATGTTGAAAGCGGCGATCACCACGATGAAGAAGAGCAGAAGCCCCATCATGCGCTTCTCCATGCGCAGCGCGGCGAAGAAGTTGCGGTGCTGGTCGGTCCAGTCGATGACCCGGAACCACCCCTTGAAGCGGCTGGCCAACTCGTTCGAGACCTGGCGCGAGGCGAAGACGTCGTCCAGCTTGAGGCGGATGCCGGTGACGCCATCCTTCATCTTCAGCAGGCGCGCCAGGTCCTCGAGGTTGGCGAGCGCCACGCCCCGGTCGTACTCGCCCATTCCCACGGAGAAGATGCCGCTCACGGTGAAGCGCTTCATCCGCGGCAGCGAACCGGTGGGCGTGGCGGTGAAGCGGGGCACCAGCAGCGTCACCTTGTCGCCCACCCGGGCGTCCAGCGCCAGCGCCAGTTCCCGCCCCAGGACGATGCGGAAGCGGCCGGCCTGGAGATCGTCCAGCTTACCGCGAGTCATGTGCCTGCCCACATCGACCACCCTGGGCTCCAGCGCGGGGTCGATTCCCCGCACCACCACGCCGCTCACCTGCCGCCCGTGCACCAGCATGGCCTGGCTCTCCACATAGGGCGCCGCTCCCACCACCCGGGGATGCTCCAGCGCCTTCTCCAGCGCCTGACGCCAGTCACGCAGGCTGCCGCTCACCGCGCGGATGTCGGCATGGGAGGTCATGCCGAGGATGCGTTCGCGCACCTCTTTGTGAAAACCGTTCATCACCGAGAGCACGGTGATGAGCACGATCACCCCCAGGGCGATGCCCAGCGTGGAGATGAAAGAGATGAAGGAGATGAAATGGTTGCGCCGCTCGGCCCGGGTGTAGCGCAGCCCGATCCAGATGGAGAGGGGGTAGAACATGGAGCGGGATTATACGGCATGGCAAAGGTGGAGGCAGTCGTCATCGACCCGGCATGGATTGGCGCCGGGCTCGGGGGCTGGCGATCCTTTTCCTACCCTTTCCGTCGGGCCAGCCGCTTCGCCTTGGCCTTGGCGGCCGCCTTGCGGGCCTGCCGTTTCGAGTAGCGGCGAAACTCGGCGAGTTCGGTCCTGAGCCTGTTCTCTCTCTTCCGCTTCCTCTCGCTCTGCCGCTCCACCTTCTCGACCACCGCCCGCGCCTTCTTCAGCGCCTTGTCGGCCTTGGTGGCCGCATCCTGGGCCTTGGCGGCGGCCTTCCTGGCCTTTCGCAGCACCTTCTGCAACTTGGCGAGCGCTTTCTCCTCCTTGGTGGGGGAGCCTTTTTTCGATTTCTTTCCCATGGAATTCTCCTTCAGTGGTTGTACACCCTGGCCGGCGGTCCGACGATGAGCGGATCGGGTTCTCCCACCGCCGCCTCATCCTTGTTGGGATAGTCCAGGTTGTAGAGAAAGTGGCGCATGCAGTTGATGCGGGCGCGCTTCTTGTCGTCGGACTTGACCACGGTCCAGGGGGCATCGGCGGTGTTGGTGTAGAAGAACATCGCCTTGCGCGCATTGGTGTAGTCGTCCCAGCGCTCCAGAGACTGCAGATCGATGGGGCTGAGCTTCCAATGCTTGAGGGGATCGTGATAGCGCGAATGGAAGCGCCGCAGCTGTTCCTGGCGGCTCACCGAGAACCAGTATTTGAAAAAGATGGTGTCGGCGTTGACCAGCATGGTTTCGAGCTGGGGCGCCTGGCGCAGGAACTCGAGATACTCCTCGTCGGTGCAAAAACCCATCACCCGCTCCACGCCGGCGCGGTTGTACCAGGAACGGTCGAAGAAAGTCATCTCGCCCCTCGTGGGCAGATGGCAGATGTAGCGCTGGAAATACCACTCGCCCCGCTCCCGCTCCGAGGGCTTCTCCAGCGCCACCACGTGGGCCGCCCGGGGATTGAGGTGCTCCATGAAGCGCTTGATGGTGCCGCCCTTGCCGGCGGCGTCACGCCCTTCGAAGAGCACGAGGATCTTCTTGCCGGCCTCCTTCACCCAGGCCTGCACCTTGAGCAGCTCGATCTGCAAAAGGTGCTTCTGGTGCTCGTACTCCTCGAGCCCCATCTTCTCCGGATAGGGATACTCCCCCAGCTCGTAACTGAGGCGCAGCAGCTTCTTGCCGGAAATGATCTTCGGCGACTCCAGCACCTTTTGGGGGTTGCTCAGCCGTTCCAATAGCTTCTTCAGGCGCTTTCGATTCTTCTTCTTGGCCATCGGGACTCCCGCAACGAGATTGGACCGTCTCATTTTATCGCCACATCGGTTTTCAAAAACATGCGGCAGATCAACAATCCAACGACAGAAAAGCTCTATGGTTGCCATGGCTGCTGCAGTGTTATATTTGCCCAGTGGACTTTGGAATGAACAGGATCAATTTCGTCATGCCTAACAAATTTGTCTTGCCCCTCCTGTTGATCGGCCTCGGCTGCTCCCTGTCCGCGGCGGCCGAGGTGGTTACGGTCGGCAACTCGTACGACCAGGCCGCCCAACGCGGCATCGAAATGCCGGCCAACGGCATGACGATGAAGCGCGTGGAAAGGTGGTTCGGCACGCCGATCAAGAAGTACCCTCCCGTGGGCAACCCCCCCATCACCCGCTGGGAGTATCCGAACTACATCGTCTATTTCGAATACGACCGGGTCATCACCAGCGTGTTGAAACACCGGCGCTGAGGCTCCCGGCCGCCGCTGCTTTCCATACCCTCCCAATTCCCCAGCCGCTCCGCTGTTGACGCAGGCGCGGCGGTTCCTATACTGGCCGCAACGAGCACAGTTTCGCGGAGCCTTTCATGACCGCCACCGACAGCGACATCCATCAATTGATGCGCTCCATCATCCAGCGGGTCGCCACCGGCCCGGAGCTCTCCAAGGACATCTCCCGCGAGGAGGCCTATGGCGCCACCGTGGGCATCCTGGAAGGGAAGGTGGACCCTGTGCAGGCCGCCATCTTCCTCATCGCCCTGCGCATGAAGCGGGAAGCGCCCGACGAGTACAAAGGAGTGCTGGACGGCATCCGCGCCCTGGTGGACGGCGTCACCGCCGATGTGGATCATGTGGTGGACATCGCCGATCCTTTCGACGGCTACAACCGCACCCTCCCCGCTTCCCCTTTCCTGCCGCCGCTCTTGGCCGAATGCGGCTTGAAGGTGGTCTCCCACGGTCTCGACGCCGTGGGGCCGAAATACGGGGTCACCCACAGGCATGTGCTCCAGGCCGCCGGCGTGGACGTGGATCTGTCCACCGCCGAAGCGGCAGCCCGGCTGCCCGACCCGGCGCTGGGCTGGTGTTATGTGGACCAGGCCAGTTACTGCAAGCCGTTGCACGACCTGATTCCCTTGCGCACCAAGATCATCAAGCGCCAGGTGATCACCACCGTGGAGGTGCTGGCCAAGCCCATCACCGGCCGCAAGGGCACCCATTTCGTCACCGGCTACGTGCACAAGCCCTATCCTCCCATCTATGCCATGCTGGCGCGGCACGTGGGGTTCCAGTCGGCCCTCTTCGTGCGCGGCGTGGAGGGCGGCGTCGTCCCCTCGCTGCGGCAGGAAGGAAAATATTTCAGCTACCACGACCTGGGCGAAGAGATCGAGGTGGAGATCGCTCCTTCCATGGTGGGGGTCGAACAAAATCTGAGGGCCGTGCCGCTGCCCGACGACCTGCCCAAGGCCAAGCGCGAGGGTGACGAGATCGCCATCGCGGTGGACATCAAGGATGCCGCCAAGGCCGCCGCCGAAGCGGGCATGGAGGCGCTGCGCGGCAAAGGGGGACCCACCTACGACTCCCTGGTCTATGCCGGCGCGCTGATTCTCAAGCACATGGGCCGCGCCGCCCACCTGGCCGAAGCCGCGGAGCAGCTGCGCGCCGTGCTCGATTCGGGCAAGGCCGCCGCGCGGGTGAAGTGATGGACACTCCCTGGGTGAAGGTGGGGAGCGCCGAGGAGTTGCGGCCGGGGCAGATGAAACGCGTCACCGCGGGCGGAAGGCGTCTGTTGCTGTGCAACGCCGACGGCACTCTTCACTGCGTGGACGAGATGTGCAGCCACGAGGACTACTCTCTCCATCTGGGCTGCATCCAGGAAGGCAGGATCAAATGCTCGCTGCACGGCAGCTATTTCGACCTGGAGACCGGACGCCCCACGGTGGAACCGGCCACCGAGCCCATCGCGGTCTATCCTCTGCGCATCGAGGCGGGCGAAGTGTGGGTCGATCCCACCAACCCCATCGGCTCCGACTGAAGCGGCGCCTTTCCCCGGGCGCCGCGGAGAACTGGAACGCGGCGTTCGCCCCGCTCCCACGAAAGCGGCTGATCGAAAAGCCGCGCTGAAGTAGAATCCCTCTTTTCCACAGCAACCGAGCTTTTCCATGAGTGCCCAGATACTCGACGGCAAGGCCATCGCGGCCGATCTGCGCGCCACCGTCGCCAACGAGGTGAAGGCCCTGTTGAGCGCCGGCCACCGGCCGCCCGGCCTGGCGGTGATTCTGGTGGGCGAGGATCCCGCCTCACAGGTCTACGTGCGCAACAAAGAGAGAGCGTGCCAGGAGGTGGGCTTCCATTCCGAGCTCATCCGCCTGCCCGCCGACACGCCGGAGGACCGCCTGCTCGCGGTGGTGGACGAACTCAACCAACGGGAGGAGATCGACGGCATTCTGGTGCAACTTCCCCTGCCGGAGCAGATCGACGAACAGACCGTCATCGAGCGCATCCTTCCCACCAAGGACGTGGACGGATTCCACCCTTACAACGTGGGGCGGCTCACCCTGCGCATGCCGCTGTTGCGGCCCTGTACGCCCAAGGGGGTGATGACCCTGCTGGAGCGGACCGGCGTGGAGCTGGAAGGGCTGGACGCGGTGATCCTGGGGCAGTCCAATATCGTCGGCCGCCCCATGGCGCTGGAGCTGCTGATGGCCCGCTGCACCATCACCGTCTGCCACAGCCGCACCCGAAACCTGGCCGACAAGGTGCGCGGCGCCGACCTGGTGGTGGCCGCCGTGGGGCGTCCCCGGTTCGTGCAAGGCGACTGGATCAAGCCCGGCGCCATCGTCATCGACGTGGGCATCAACCGCACCGACGATGGCAAGCTCTGCGGCGACGTGGACTTCGACGCCGCCCGGGAACGCGCCGCCTGGATCACCCCTGTCCCCGGCGGCGTGGGCCCCATGACCGTGGCCACTCTGCTGGAGAACACCCTGCAGGCGGCACGGTTGCACAACAACTGAGCCGGCGGGCGGCGAAAGAGAACAATCCGCCGGCCGCGGTCCGAAAACAGCAATCCGCCAACTGAAAACGTAAAACCTTACATCACACCTCATGGCCCAATACATCTACACCATGAACCGCGTGAGCAAGGTGGTGCCGCCCAATCGCACCATCCTGCGCGACATCTCCCTCTCCTTCTTCCCCGGCGCGAAGATCGGCGTGCTCGGTCTCAACGGCGCGGGCAAGTCCACCCTGTTGCGCATCATGGCGGGGATGGACCAGGAGTTCGACGGCGAAGCGCGTCCCCAGCCCGGCATCCGCGTGGGCTACCTCCCCCAGGAGCCCCAGCTCGACCCCTCCAAGGACGTGCGCGGCAACGTCGAGGAGGCGTTGGGCGAGGTGAAGGCCGCCATGGAGGAGCTGGAGCAGGTCTATGCCGCCTACGCCGAGCCGGACGCCGATTTCGACGCTCTGGCCAAGCGCCAGGGGGAGCTGGAGAACATCGTTCAGGCGGCGGACGGCCACAACCTGGAGCGCCAGCTGGAGGTGGCCGCCGACGCCCTGCGTCTGCCCCCCTGGGACGCCGACGTCACCAAGCTCTCCGGCGGCGAGAGGCGGCGCGTGGCGCTCTGCCGGCTGCTGCTCTCCCAACCCGACATGCTGCTGCTGGACGAGCCCACCAACCACCTGGACGCCGAATCCATCGCTTGGCTGGAACGCTTCCTCCACGACTACAAGGGCACCGTGGTGGCGGTGACCCACGACCGCTATTTTCTCGACAACGTGGCCGGCTGGATCCTGGAGCTCGACCGCGGCCACGGCATCCCCTGGGAAGGCAACTACTCCTCCTGGCTGGAGCAGAAGGAGAAGCGGCTGGAGCAGGAGGCGAAGCAGGAGGCCGCCCGCATCAAGGCGATGAAGCAGGAGCTCGAATGGGTGCGTTCCAACCCCAAGGGCCGCCACGCCAAGTCCAAGGCCCGCCTCAAGCAGTTCGAGGAACTGCAAAGCCAGCAGTTCCAGAAGCGCAACGAGACCAACGAGATCTACATTCCGCCGGGGCCGCGGCTGGGCGACCTGGTGATCGAAGCCCGCGGCTTGAAAAAGGGCTACGGCGACCGCCTCCTCTTCGAGGAGCTGAGCTTCGACCTCCCGCCCGGCGGCATCGTGGGGGTGATCGGTCCCAACGGCGCGGGCAAATCCACCCTCTTCCGCATTCTCACCGGCCAGGAGCAGGCCGACGGCGGCGAGCTGCGCATCGGCCCCACCGTGAAACTGGCCTACGTGGACCAGAACCGCGACGCGCTGGACGACGGCAAGACCGTGTGGGAGGAGATCTCCGACGGCCAGGACATCATCCGCGTGGGCGGCTTCGAGATGCCTTCGCGCGCCTATGTGAGCCGCTTCAACTTCAGAGGACCCGACCAGCAGAAGCGGGTGGGGGATCTCTCCGGCGGCGAACGCAACCGCGTCCACTTGGCCAAGCTGCTGCGCTCGGGCGGCAATCTACTGCTGCTGGACGAGCCCACCAACGACCTGGACGTGGAGACCCTGCGCGCCCTGGAAGAGGCGCTGCTCGCTTTCCCCGGCTGCGCCGTGGTCATCTCCCACGACCGCTGGTTCCTCGACCGCATCGCCACCCACATCCTCGCCTTCGAAGGGGACTCCAAAGTCACCTGGTTCGAGGGCAACTTCGCCGACTACGAAGAGGACAAGAAACGGAGGTTGGGAGAGGAGGCGGTCAATCCCCACCGCATCAAATACAAGCGCATCGACGCCTGACGCTTCGGAACGTCTCGTCCTTCCGGCCGGAGCGCAGCGGAGAGCCGGAATCCGGAGTCGACAGGCCGCTTGGAGATTCCCGCCTGCGCGGGAATGACGAGATGGGCGCGGGAACGACAGATGGGCGTGGGAACGGCGAAGAGAAAGAGGGAGGAAGAGGAAGAAGGCGGCCAACCTGGAGCATTACGAAACGGCGGCGTCCGGCCCGTTCAAAGGGAACGCCGCCATGGCGACATGACCGTTCCTCCCGGCGGCCAGGGCAGGCGCAGTGCCATCAGCCCCGCGTAGACCGCAAGATAGATCAGCGGCTCCCGCACGTCGGCCTTCACCAGCCACCAGTAGTGGAGCACGCCCAGCAGGGCGGCCGCATAGACCAGCCGGTGCAGCCGTTTCCAATTGGCGCCCAGCCTTCGCATGCTCCAGAGGTTGGAGGTGACCGCCAGGGCGAGCAGGATGAGCCAGGCGGCGAACCCCACCATGACGAACGGCCGCTTGGTGAGGTCCTCGAGAATCTGGGACCAGAGCAGCTCCCGGTCGAGCGCCAGCCAAACGAGGAAGTGGAGCACCGCGTAGAAGAAGCTGAACAGCCCCAGCATGCGCCGCCACAGCACCGGACGGCGCCAGCCGGTGAGGCGCTTCAGCGGCGTCACCGCCAGGGTCACCAGCAACAGCCGCAAGGTCCAGTCGCCGGTTCCATGCAGCAGCGCCTCCACCGGATTGGGCTGGAGCGCGCCGCTGGACAATTGCCAAAGCATCTGCGCCAGGGGAAGAAGGCAGAGAAGAAAGATCGCCGGCTTGTACGCCCTTCGCCACACCGGGTTGCCTCCCGCTCGAATCATCGATCGTCAGCCGAGGAAAAAAGGCGACGCCGCCCTGCCGGGGTCTTCAGAAATACTTCCTCAGATCCATTCCGGCGTAGAGCTGCGCCACCTCGTCGGCATAGCCGTTGAAAGGGAGGGTGGGCCGTTTCTCGGCGAAGATCCCCGTGCCCAGCACCCGCTCTCTCTTCTGGCTCCAGCGGGGATGGGGCACGTCGGGATTGACGTTGGCATAGAAGCCGTACTCGTCGGGCGCCATGCGGTTCCAGGTGTTACGCGGCTGCTTCTCGGTGAAGCGGATGGAAACGATGGATTTGATGCTCTTGAATCCGTATTTCCACGGCACCACCAACCGCAGGGGCGCGCCGTTCTGCGCCGGCAGCTCCTTGCCGTAGAGTCCGGTGGCGACAAGCGTCAAAGGATGCATCGCCTCGTCCATGCGCAGCCCTTCCACATAGGGCCAGTCGAGCACCCGACGCTTCTGGCCCGGCATCCGCTCGGGATCGTAGAGGGTGCGGAACTCCACGTACTTGGCCCTGGAAGTGGGCTGGAAGCGCTTGAGCAGATCGCTGAGCGGGAAACCGTTCCAAGGCACCACCATGGCCCACGCCTCCACGCAGCGGAACCGGTAGATACGCTCCTCGGCGGGAAAGAGACGCAGCAGCTCGTCGATGTCCAGAATACCCGGCTTCTCGCACTCGCCCGAGACCGACAGGCTCCAGGGCCGGGTCTTGAGATAGTGGGCGTTCTCCGCCGGCTCGCTCTTGCTCGTGCCCAGTTCGTAGAAATTGTTGTAGTGGGTGATGTATTTCCAGGGGGTGGGTTCGAGCGCTTCCGACCCGGCCCCGGCGTTCCCCTTCCCCTTGCCGGGAGGACGGCCGGAGAAGGCGCCGGCCAGGGTGGCCAGCCCCCCCGCGGCCACTCCCAGGCCGGCGATGCCGGCGGCGCGAATGATCCGCCGGCGGTCCCGCCACAGCTTTTCGTCGGTGATCTCGGAAGAGGGAATGAAAGGGGGGCGATAACGGCGGCGCATGAAAATTACCTCCGATGATGGATGCTGATCAATGAAGACCGGCGCGGAGGCCGGACTCTTTCACCCGGCCCCCTTTTCACCCCGGCAAGCGTCGAGAATCCTCTTGACGGCCTTTCCCTTTTTCCATTCGAATCAATAGTAACGCGGCGAAGGGGGCGGCGGTTCATAAGCCTTCTGCTCCTGCCCCTCCTCGATCGGTTTCAGGTAGATCTCCACCCGGCGGTTGAGGCGCCGGCCCGCCTCGGTGGCGTTGGTGGCTCTTGGCTCGCGTTCGCCGCGCCCTTCGGTGCGGATGCGCGCCGGATCGACTCCTCGGGAAGCGAGATAGTCCGCCACCGCGCGGGCCCGCTTTTCCGAGAGCCGCTGGTTATAGGATTCGGAACCCACGCTGTCGGTGTGCCCCACCACATAGACCACCGTCTTGTCGTATTTGCGGATCACGTCGGCCAGGCGGTTCAACGAATCGGCGAAGCCCGGATTGATCCGCGCGCTGTCGAAATCGAAAGAGACTTCCGAATCGAGGGTGAGCTTCAGGCTCTGGTCCTTCATGCGCTGGATCTCGATCTGGTGCTGCTGGCGCTCCTTGGCCAATCGTTGCTCCAGTTCCCGCTGCTGCTGATCCATGTAGTTGCCGATCATGCCGCCGGCCAGCGCGCCCAGCGCCGCTCCCACGTAAGCGCCCTCGCCGTGGCGGATCTGATGGCCGATCACGGCGCCGGCCACCGCGCCGATGGCGGCGCCGGTGGTGGTCTTGGGGTTCTGTTGCATGGTTTCACATCCGCCCAAGCCCACCGCAAGGGCGAGCAGGGCGACACCCGTCTTTTTGTGCATGATCGTTTTCTCCCACTATGGATTTTGATGGCTTCAGGAAAGGATGATAGCTCCACCCGAGCGTCCTGCCCAGGCCGGCCATTCCGAAACTGCGACGCAAGGGGGCGGCGTTCGGCTTCAGGCGAGGCCCACGCCGATGCGCCGCAGCCGCGCGGCGACGGCGGGATCGCGGGTGCGCAGCCACTGACGGTAGAGCGCCACCACCCGGTGGGGGTCGGTGGAGAGATCGGGCTCGCCGGCGGCGGAGAGCAGCTCCAGAATGGCGGCGAACTGGCGGGTGAGCTCCTCGAAGACGGCCCGGTTGGCCGGGGCATGGCCGGCCAGATATTCGTAGGCGCCGCTGCCCATGCCCACGAAATAGTCCCGGCGGATGCCGCGACGGCGGTACCGCTCCCTCAGAAAAGCGCCGAGAAAGAGCGCCAGCTCCCCCAGCCGCTGCAGCAGCTGGCAGCGCTCCCGGTCGGTGGATGCGGCCAGCGCGTCGCCGTAGATGAGCGCCAGCGGACGCACGCCGTAACGGCCATCGAAATAGTCGAACAGATGTTCACTGCGGCCGAAACGGCCGAGCATGTCGCACAGGTACCAGAGCGTCTCTTCCGCGGGAGGCGGCTCCAAGCCCAATCGATGGACTTCGATCTGCAAGCGTTTCTGAAAGAATTCCACCAGCGAACGGGTGGAAAGCAAGGATCGGTCGCTCATGCCCTCACTCCGTTATCCACGGTTCACCAACGGTTGTCGGCAGGCCGGAGGGGAAACCTAAGGCGCCTCGGCGCTGCTACGGGATCCCCCCACCCTTTTCTTCGACTCTTTCACGAATACGCCTGACGGACTTGCGCGTCAAGTGCCCCAGGAGCAGGCCAGGCGGCATACGGATCCAATGGGAGCGGACATAAAGAAGCCACCGGCGAAAGGAGGGCGGCGCTGCCTCCGGCGGTCGCGGCCGCAATACCTCCTTCACCAGATGACACATCAGCACACGCTGAAAGGGATTACGCAGACCGAAATTGCGGTAGTCCAACAGCTCCGCTTCATAGGGTGTGTGCAGCAGCTCGTGCGATGCTTGGAGAACATAGAACAAGGGTTTGGCCAACCCCAACGAACGAGCGCGTTCCAAAAGGACAGCGGGAAATCCCCTATCGCGGCGGAAAAAATGGCAATACAGCTGATGGATATCGAACAAATCCCTCAAACCGCCCCGCAGCTCGTCGCTCACCACCAAGTGGACGGCGCTGTGCAATACCATGTCTTCGGGGGAAAGAACGAAGAGCCCATTGCTTTCCAGCGGAGTGGCTCGCTCCCAGAGCGCCTTCGCAGCCGGTCGGAAACGACCCACCGACGGCAACAGGTTGTGATGGACGTCCACCTCCACTCCCCTCAAGGGATGGACCAGTGGCGGGATCTCGTGCATCCACTGACGATAGTAGCGCTGGTCGTACTCGTTTTCCACTTGGCTATGCCAGCCCGTTTCCAGCATCGCTTGCTCCACGGTCTGCAGATCCTCGAAACGCACCAACAGATCCAAGTCGGCGAAGGAGCGGCCGGCAGCCGGCGGCAGGCCCGCCATCATGTAGGCCGCTCCCTTGAGCAGCACCAGCGGAATGGGCGAGCCGATGGCACGGCGCACTTCCCTCAGCTCCCGCCGGATGCGAAGCTGGAAGTGGTCCACCCACACCTGGGCAGCTCGAATATTGTCCAAGGCCCTGTGAGGCAGCCGGCACTCGATTCCCTCCCCACGCGCCAACTCTCCGAGCTTGGCCAACAACCGGTGGGCACGAGCCATGCGCAGCAACCGATCCCACTCTGCGGTCGAGAGCAAAGTCATCCGTCCCGGCTCACGGAGCACCGTCAACAAGGGGTCGGGCGAACTCATCCAACCATCCTGTCGAACATCGCCACCGCTTCGTCCAAGTCACTGTAACGGAGCGCATGGCATTCACTTTCCCGAACCAGGTCGGTCAAGGCACGAAAAGCGATTTCACCCAGCAAGTGGTAGTTGAATGAATTATTGGAGAGACGGACGAACGCCTCGCTGCCGCTGACGGAACTCACCAAAGTGGAGCTGCCGGGAACGAATCGCGGAAAGACGATCCAGCCGGCTTTTCCCTCCTCCCCCTGGCGTTCCAAGCTTGAACGGGAAGGCGCCAGATGTGCCACGTCCCCTTTTCGGGTCTTCGGAAAGAGGGGCCCCAGAAGTGCGCCGGGCTCGAACCGGCGAATCACCTCAATGGAACGGTTTTTCAGCGGGATGGCCCTGGGCATGGGCAACATCCGCCCCGTTTCCGGCTGAAGGATGCCGAATTCGTCGGAGAAAAGCCGCCACCCACGCAACATGAGCGCTGCGCACAAGGTGCTTTTTCCGGATCCCGGCAAGGCTGGAAGGATCAGACATCGCCCGTTTTTTTCCAAAACGGCGGAATGGAGCAGGCAGTAGTTGTGGGCCCGCGTGGCAATGGCATAGTTGAGGCCCCACTCGAAGAGGGGGAAAGCGTGGTCACGGGGAAAGGGTTCGAACGGTTTCTCCCCATCGAGGCGGAACTCCACCTGCGGCCGCCACCAGCGGCGCACGCCGGAAGGAGGGAACACCTCCACGTGGAAATCGCGGATTCCCTCGTCCTTTTCCAGCTTGATGTCAGGATAGAGACGCCGGAATACCCGGGCGGCTTCCAGCAAAGGGCTGCGCAAGCAGATCCGAAACGGTCCAAAGCGAATCGTCAGTCCCGAACGGACTTGCCGCAAAAAACCCTCTTCCCCCAAAGAATCCGGCGTCATCAGCGCTGCCGTTCCACCAGGGACAGGAACTCCAACCGCTCCAAGGTGGTGCCTATCCGCGCCTGCCATTCGGCGTCGGCCGATCTCTGGCAGCGACGGGCCAATTCCTCGGCCAGAGTGGGAGTGGAAAGAGTGTTGGAGCGAAGTATGTCAAGAATCTCGACAGTCAGCGCATCGAGCAGGTGGGTCTCGCCGGTACCACGGTGGTAGAGCATCCAGGCATTCTCCCACTCCTCAAGCAGCAGCTCGTCCGGAAAAGGAATGCGCCACGAATCCGCTTTCACGTGAAGCCGTCATCCCCCGAAACAAAGGAGGACCCCCCCATCAGGGAGTGGTGCACTGTGTCGGGTCGATGGAGCAGAGGCAGGAAGCGGTCAAAGGTGTACGTGAGGGAACCGCAGAGGTGATGTCGAAAAAGAGCTTGGGATGCTCGCCCAGCTTCTTGGCACCATCCGGCACAGTGTCGAAAAGCACCACTACCCAACGATCCTCACTGGTCAGAAGATGCCAACCCGCGGAAGTATCCACCTCCACTGGATCTCCAGACCCGTCTGCATTGGTGTCCGTCTCCTGGTAGTAGATACCGCTACCTCCACCGATATTGTCCATATCGTAGAGCCAAAGGGGTGTGGTTCCAGCGCCCGGAGGCTGAAACCGATATCTCTTCACCTGGACCCTCACCCACGCATCTGATTTCGTCGTGCTGGGCACGGGGGGGTCGGTCTGAGCGGTGGTTACGCAAAAATGGGCGCTGGCCGCCGCCCGGGCCGCTCCGCTCTGCAAAGTGGCGATCAAGGGTGCGCTCACTGCGGCGCTCTTCAGCAACCGCCTGCGCTTTTCCGAGACGGCGACATCCGTCGGTTGGCCTCGTTTCGTTATCTCTTTCATTATTTCAAGGCTCCCATCGAATCCAGGTGACGCAAAGCAAGTCTACCGGCGTCGTTCCAGTGATTACGTTTTAAATCCGAAACGAACATAATCGAAAGCGAAGCGTATTCAATGCGGCTTCAAGTCTGAAAAATGTTGCATGCAGGATTCACGCCATGAAAAGCATCTGATTGTTCTTTAAGAAAAAAACTTTCAGCAATCTCATCCAATCAGAAAAAACGTAAAAAAAATCGACACTTCTTCCCAATAGGCTTCTCGCATTATCGAACTAAATCAAGCCCGTCACTCACGCCTCCGGCGCACGAAGCCAAAGCCCATAAGGCCGATTCCCAGAAGTGCAAGGGTACCAGCTTCCGGCACAGGAGTAGTGATCTCTCCCACCTTGATATCCACGAAGGCAGCCGTAAACGAGTCGGCGATCTTGCCACCCTGCCTCAATTGACGGATATCCCAAGCGGCGCCACCAGTAGCCAGAGCCAGATTGACATAATCCGCCTCCGTACTGCCAAAACAGGCCCCGAACGAAAGGGTTCCAGTAACCGTGGTGAACCCACCCTGGCCATCCGCCATATAACCGTTCCCTTTGGAATCCACTCCCAACACCTGTTGCTGGCCGACGAACATCGAACAGTCAACCACGGCGTTGAGCAGCGCCTGATACTTTTTGAAAGTTTTCAGCATGCTGCCGTAATCGCCAGTATAACCGTTGACATCGCGATCTTCGTCGGTCACGAGGATTGTTGATACGGGCGTCGTTGCGCAGAGGATAGTTGTTGAAGACAAAGTTCATGGCTTCATAGCCGTCTTCTGTTTTTCCACCAGCATGAAGCCCGCCAGCTGCCCAAGAGAAATCGCTGGCACTTCCGAAATAGTCGAGAGCGCCACCCGCCTACATGTCATGGGCATGGCCTCTCTGCGACGTACCATGCGAAGAGCTTCCATACCCCGCAAGTCCATATTGCACATCGAAGGTATCGGTGCCCACCACTGCTGCCAAAGCAGTGTCCATAGCGGATATCATGCCTGGCAACCAAGCATGCTCCCCCGACATGGAGCCCGACTCGTCCACTACCGGGATGATATCAGCGATGACAGGCACCGCCGCCGCGTTGCCAGTCACACCGAGGCTCATAACCGCCGCCAACGCCACTCCACATGTTTTTTGGTTCATCTCGGAAACCTCCCTGAGGTCTGAATTACGTATAAATGTACTTCAGTCACCCAGGTATGCATTAACCGTTCCAGTTTTTACAAATAGCTTTTTTATCATCTAATTGAGAGATTTTTTTTGAATAAGCCTCAATTTATAAGCCTCAATTTTTTTGGAGGGGAAGTATAAAAAATACCGACATCACGTCTGCTTTAAAAAAACATTTCGTCTCAGTCCAGCACATGACTCACCAGGCCGTCCGCCAGCTTGGGCTCGAACCAGGTGGACTTGGGCGGCATCACCTCGCCGGCGTCGGCCACGGCCATGAGAGCCTCCATGGTGGTAGGATAGAGGGAGAAGGCCACCGCCCAGTCGCCGGAATCGACCCGTTTCTCCAGCTCGCCCAGGCCGCGGATGCCGCCGACGAAGTCGATGCGGTCGTCGGTGCGGGGATCCTCGATGCCGAGCAGGGGGCGGATGAGGTTCTCCTGCAGCAGGCTCACGTCGAGGCGCGCCACCGGGTCGTCTTTTGGAATGCGCTCGGGCTTGATGACAAGGCGGTACCACTGGCCGCGCAGATACATGCCGAACTCGCCGCTCCTGGCCGGCCTCACCGGCGCGTCGGCGGGTTCCACGGTGAAGTTCTCGATGAGACGGCTGACGAACTCCTCGGGCGAAAGGCCGTTGAGGTCCTTCACCACCCGGTTGTAGTCGAGGATCTGCATCTGGTCGTGGGGAAAGAGGACGCTGAGGAAATAGTTGTAGCTCTCCTCGCCGGTGTGCTCCGGATTGGCGGCCCGGCGCGCCGCCGCCACCCGGGAGGCGGCCGCGGAGCGGTGGTGGCCGTCGGCCACGTAGAGGGCGTCGAGGCGGTCGAAGGCCTCGGTGAGCCTGCGCACGGTGTCCGCGTCCGACACCGCCCAAAGCTGGTGGCGCACGCCGCTTTCGGCGGTGACGTCGATGTCGGGCTCGCCCCGGGCCACCTCGGCCAGCACCCGGTCGATCTCCTGGGTGGCGGGATAGACGAGGAACACCGGTCCGGTCTGGGCGTTGAGGGCGTCGATGTTGCGCACCCGGTCGTCCTCCTTCACCGGTCGGGTGAACTCGTGTTTCTTGATGCGGTCGGCGTCGTAGGCCGCCACCGACGCCGCGCCCACCACGCCGGTCTGCACATGGTCGCCCATGGTGAGACGGTAGACGTAGAAACTGGGCCGTTCGTCGCGCCGCAGCACCCCTTCGGCGACCATCCGCTCGAGATTCTCGCGCCCCTTGGCATAGACTTCGGGGGCGTAAGGGTCGGTGCCCTCGGGCAGATCCACCTCGGGACGGGAGATGTGCAGAAAGCTCCAGGGCCGCCCCCGCACCATGGCGCGGGCCTCGGCCTCGTTCATTACGTCGTAGGGGGGGGCGACCACATCGTCGGCCCGGCCCGGCGCGGGGCGCAGGCCGGCGAAGGCTTTCACTAGCGGCATGGAAGGATCTCTCGTTCGAAGACTCGGGAATGGGCGCCATTGTTCCAGAAAGCGGAAGCCGTGCCAACGAGAAAGCCGGACGGCGCCTTCCTTGGCAGAGGTGTAAAGATCGAGCCGCTGTCAAATAGAATATCGGCCATGTCCTTCGACGCGAAGAAGTTTCTCCAGACCCTCACCCACCGCCCCGGCGTCTACCGCATGATCGGGTCCGGGGGCGAGGTGCTCTACGTGGGCAAGGCGAAGGATCTGAAGAAGCGGGTGAGCAGCTATTTCCGCCGCGCGACCAACCGCCGGATCCAGTCCATGGTGGCACAAGTGCGGGAGATCCAGGTCACCGTGACCCACACCGAGGCGGAGGCCCTGCTGCTGGAGAACAATCTCATCAAGTCGCTCCAGCCCCGCTACAACATCCTTCTGAAGGACGACAAGAGCTACCCCTCCATCTTTCTCTCGGACGACGAGTTTCCCCGCCTCAGCTTCCACCGGGGGGCGCGCAAGGAGCGAGGACGCTATTTCGGCCCCTACCCCAGCAGCTCTGCGGTGCGCGAGACCCTCTACCTGCTGCAGAAGCTCTTCCCGGTGCGCCAGTGCGAGAACAGCTACTACGCCAACCGCTCGCGTCCCTGCCTGCAGTATCAGATCAAGCGCTGCACCGCCCCCTGCGTGGGCCGGGTGAGCCGGGAGGAGTACCTGCGCGACGTGCGCGACATCGTTCTCTTCCTCGAAGGCAAGACGCGGGACGTGGTGAACAGCCTGGTGGCGCGCATGGAGGCGGCGGCGGAAAGGCTCGAGTTCGAACAGGCCGCGCGCTACCGCGACCAGATCGACGCCATCCGCAAAGTGCAGGAGCGCCAGTACGTGAGCGGCGAACGGGGCGACCTCGACATCGTCGCCTGCCGGGCGCGCGAGGGGCAGGCGTGCGTGCAGCTCTTCCAGATCCGCGGAGGCCGCAATCTGGGCAACCGCGCCTTCTTTCCCCGCGGCAGCGCCGGCCGCGAAGAGGCGGAGATCCTCGCCGCCTTTCTGGCCCAGCACTATCTGGGCAAGGCGACACCGGCGCAGATCCTGGTGAGCCCGGCGCCCACGGACCGCGCCCTGCTGGAAGAGGCGCTGGGCGAGCAGGCCGGCCGCAAGGTGAAGCTGGTGGCCAATCCTCGCGGCGAGCGGTCACGCTGGCTGAAGATGGCGGTGCAGAACGCCGAGCTGGCGCTCGAGAGCCGGCTGGCCGGCAGCGCCAACGCCCGCCGGCGGTTGGAGGCGCTGCAGGAGGCCCTGGGACTGGACGAGCCCCCCCGGCGCATGGAGTGCTTCGACATCAGCCACACCCGGGGCGAGCGCGCCGTGGCCTCGTGCGTGGTCTTCGATCCGGAGGGGCCACGCAAGAGCGACTACCGCCGATTCAACATCGAAGGCATCGCTCCGGGCGACGACTACGCCGCCATGGAGCAGGCGTTGAAGCGACGCTACGCCCGCTTGCGCGGAGGGGAAGGCGTGCTGCCCGACCTCCTTTTCATCGACGGCGGCAGGGGCCAGCTGGAGTCGGCCCGGCAGGCGCTGGCGGAAACGGGCGTCGGCGGCGTGCTGCTGGTGGGCGTGGCCAAGGGGCCGGAGCGGCGCCCCGGCATGGAGCAGCTCTTCTTGTTGGAGCGGGAACGCCCCCTTATACTGGACGCCCATTCGCCGGCCCTCCATCTGATCCAGCAGATCCGCGACGAGGCGCACCGTTTCGCCATCAGCGGCCACCGGGCACGGCGGAACAAGGCGCGCACCCGGTCGGTGCTGGAAGAGATTCCGGGCATCGGCGCCAAGCGCCGGCAACGGCTGCTCAAGCAGTTCGGCGGGCTCCAGGGGCTCGCCCGGGCGGGAATCGAGGACATCGCCACGGTGAACGGCATCAGTACCAGACTGGCGGAAAAGATCTATCGGGCCTTCCACGGAGGCGAGTGAGCGTGCGGAGCCTCCCCAACCTGCTCACCTTTTCCCGCATTCTCATGATTCCGGTGTTCGTCGGGATCCACTACCTGCCGGTGCCCTGGAACCACCAGGTCGCGGCGCTGATCTTCCTGATGGCCGCCTTCACCGACTGGCTGGACGGCTATCTGGCTCGGCGCATGCGGCTGGCGTCGCCCCTGGGCGCCTTTCTCGACCCCGTGGCCGACAAGCTCATCGTGGCCACCGCCCTGGTGCTGGTGGTGGCCGACGATCCCAACGTCTGGATCACCGTCTCCGCGGCGGTGATCATCGGTCGCGAGATCACCATCTCGGCGCTGCGCGAATGGATGGCGGAGCTGGGCCGGCGCGGCGTCGTGGCGGTGCGCTGGGTGGGCAAGTTCAAGACCGCCGCGCAGATGGCCGCCATCACCCTGCTGGTCTATCGCCACGACCTCTTCGGCCTGCCCACCTACCGCCTCGGCACCCTCCTGCTCTATGTGGCGGTGGGGCTCACGCTCTGGTCCATGACCGCCTACCTCGTCGCCGCCTGGCCCACCCTCTCGGCCGAAAAGGAGAAAACCGGCGCCGGGGGTTGACAGCCACAGGCCGTGCTTTAGAATACCGCCTCACCCAGCGGGAATAGCTCAGTTGGTAGAGCACAACCTTGCCAAGGTTGGGGTCGCGAGTTCGAGTCTCGTTTCCCGCTCCAGCTTTCCACGAACCCCGCGACGACGGCGGGGTTTTTCGTTTCGACGGCGCCACCCGTCTCACTCCTGGCCGAGTGGCAGAGTGGTTATGCAGCGGCCTGCAAAGCCGTGTACCTCGGTTCGATTCCGGGCTCGGCCTCCATCCTATCCCCCCAGTTGGATCACGCCGTGGCGTAGAGCAAAGTGGGTGAGCTCCACATCGTTGCCCACCTCCAGCTTTTCGAAGAGACGGGCGCGGTAGGTGCTCACCGTCTTGGGGCTCAAAAAAAGGGCGTCGGAGATCTCCTGGGTGCTCTTTCCCTGGGTGATCATCATCATCACCTGCATCTCCCGGGGAGAGAGCCGGGCCAGGGGCGAACCTCCGCCCTTGTTGGCCAGCGCCGAGAGGCTGAGCTTGCGGGCCACGTCGGCCGAGAGGTAGTGCTCGCCCCGCATCACCGCCTCGATCGCTTCGACCAGTTCCCCCGCGGGACATCCCTTGGTGAGATAGCCCACGGCACCGGCATCGAGCAGCTGATTGGGAAAGGGCTCGTCGTCAAGCGCGGTGAGCGCGATCACCTTCACCTGGGGCGCGATGCGAAGAACGCGGCGCGTGGCCTCGATGCCGCCGATGCCCGGCATGTGGATGTCCATGAGCACCACGTCGGGCGGCGAGGAGCGCACCCGCTCCACCGCCGCCTCGCCGGTGTCGGCCTCGCCTACCACTTCCATCCCTTCCCGGTTCTCCAGAATGCTCCTCAACCCGGAACGAAACAGGGAGTGATCGTCCACCAACAGAATGCGTGTCATCGCGCACCTCCTTGTCCGCCGGCGGAAGCGACCGTCTCGCCGGTCTTCTGCGCCACCGGCCCGAGCAGCACCGCCACCCAGGCGGTCGGCCGATGGGCCTGAAGCGCGAACTTGGCCACCATGGTGAGGGGCACCGACAGCAGCATGCCCACCGGCCCGAGCAGCCACCCCCAGAAGACCATGGAGAGAAACACCACCAGGGTGGAGAGTCCCATCCGCTGCCCCATGTAGCGCGGTTCCACCATGTTGCCGATGAGCAGGTTCACCAGCAGATAGAGCGCGGTCACCGCCAGCGCCGGCCCGACGCCGAGCTGCACCACCGCCAGCAGCACCGCCGGCACCGCCGCAATGATGGAGCCGATGGTGGGAATGAAGTTGAGCAGAAAGGCGACGAAGCCCCAGAGCACGGCGAAATCGAGACCGATGAGCGCGCAACCGGCCCAGATCAGCACCCCGGTGATGAGGCTCATCAGCGCCTTGATGGAGGTGTATCTCTTGGTGCTCTCGATCACCTCGGTCACCTGCGCCACCACCCGGCGGGTGCGCTCGCTGTCGATGGCCGCCAGCTTGGCCGGCAGGTCCCAGCTTTCCAGCAGCATGAAGAAGACGGTGAAGAGGATCAGAAAGATGTGGCTCAGGCCGTCGCCCAGCGCCGCGACCAGGCGGTTCGCGAAGCTCATCACCGATCCCGGGTCGATCACCTTGCGAAGGGCGGCATGGGAGGTGTCCAGGCCCAGCGCGCCCAGCCATCCCAGCAGGCTGTCGGCGAGCTGGCCGAGACGCGCCTGGTAGTTCGGCAGGTTCTCGCTGAAGCCGTGGAAGCTGCGACCCAGCAGCGCGCCCAGCAGGAGGCCGGCCAGCACCACGCCGACGAAGACCAGCCCCATCGACACCGCCGCCGGCACCCCCCGCCTCTTCATCGCTTCCATGGGGGCCGCCAGAATGACGGCGATGAAAAGCGAAAGCAGGAAAGGCACCACCAGATCCTGGGCGAACCGCAGCCAGGAGAGGACGATGAGCACCGCCGCGGCGACGATGAAAGGGTTGCTCTTCAATTTTTCGAACCGGGAGCCGGAATGGAACTGTCATTATATAAACCCGGCGACGAGATGCGGAAAAGAACCCTCATCGAAAGCCCCCTCGGAAGCGTCCGATGCCGGGGTTCGAAAAAAGGGCTTTCAGGAAACGGCAAACCCTTTCGAAGCGCCCCGCCGATGCCCGTTCGCCACCGTTGTGGTGAAATAGAGCCCATGAAACGGCTCTCCCAGGAAAACAACTTCTACTATCTGTGCGGCGCTCTCGTTGCTCTTCTGTTCAGCAGCGCCGCCGCCGGCCAGTTTCCCGGAAGCTGGGGACAAGACCTCTTCTCGCTGGCGATCGTGCTCATGCTGCTGCTGAGCATCCGCAGTCTGCGGATCACCCCCACCTTGCGGCGCGTCACCCAGGGAATGGCGCTGGCCCTGCTCCTGCTGACGGTGGTGGCCCACCTTCGGAGCTCCCGCTTTCTCGATCTGCTCTCCCTCTTCCTGCTGTTCCTCTTCTTCGCCAGCGCCCTGCGCTCGGCGGCGCGGCTGGTCCTCTTCGTGGGGCGGGTGGACGCCAACAAGATCGTCGGCTCCCTCTCCCTCTATCTGCTGCTGGGGCTGCTCTGGACCACCCTCTACCTGGCGCTGTTGGTAGTGGATCCCGATGCCTTCCACGGCATCGCTTTCAACACGTGGCGCGAGGCCTTTCCACGGCTGGCCTACTACAGCTTCGTCACCCTCACCACGCTGGGTTACGGCGACATCCTGCCCGCCAGCCGGCTGGCGGAGTTCTTCGCCTACATGGAGGCGGTCACGGGGATCTTCTACATAGCCATCGTGGTGGCCAGCCTGGTGAGCGTCGCGCTCAGGGAGATGCCGCCTCCTTCCCGGGGGAGGAAGCGGTGACGCCGCTCTCGGCGGAAAGCTTCCAGACCCGCACGCTGCCGTCGTCGGAGGTGCTGGCCGCCAGTCGCCCTCGGGGGCTCATCGCCACGTCTGCTCCGCAAAGATCGTGCTCCCCCAGCCGCAGGCGGGTGGCGCCGGTGGCCGGATCGAGAAGCAGCACCGAGCTGTCGGTCTGGCGGCTGATGCTCAGCAACCGCTGTCGCCCCTGATCCCAGGCCAACGCCTTGAGGATGCCATGGTGGTCGGTGGGAAGGATCTCCCGCTTTCCCGTCCGCAGATCCCAGCGGTAGAGCCGGAACCAACTGCCGCCATAGAGAAAACGGCCGGAAGGATCGAAGAGCAGCGAGCGCAGGTAGGCGGGTAGCGCGTCCAGCCGGCGGAAGCCGTCCTTCCCTTCCGGCCAGAGCCAGAGGTTGCCGCCGCGATCCGCGGCCGCCACCACTCCATGGGCGACGGCCAGTGCCGCGACCGAACTCCCGGAGGGCAGCCGCCGCTGAGAGGTCCGCCGCAATGCCGCGCTCCAGTGCAGCAGCCGGCCGTCGCGATGACCGCTCCAAAAACCGCGGTGATCCGCGTCCGGCGCCAACGCGGTCACCGGCGACCCCACGGCCCTCTCCGCCAGCCTGTCGCCGGCGCCGCTCCAGAGAATCAAGCGGCCGTCCCAACCGCCGCTCACCAGCTTCTCATGGGGAAGGAAGAGCAGGCCGTTGACGCTCCCCCGATGACCCGTCCAGTGGCGCAGAAGCCGCCCGCCGGGCATCGCCCAGAGGTTGAGATCGCCCGCCAGGCCGGCCGAAGCCAGCCGCTTGCCGTCCAGGCTGAACGCCACCCGGCTGCCGCTGGAGTGGGCGTCCTGAAACAGCCACAGCGGCGCCACGCCTTGCCGGCCCGCGCAAGCGGCGAGCAGCAAGCACAGCCCGAGCGCCCCCTGCCGGCTCCACGATAACATCACCACACACTCCTTGGCGTTGACTCGGAGTCCATTCTATTTTTTCCCGCCCCGTTTCGCGACGGCCCGTCTGTTTTCCGCCACGCCGGGCGACGTGCCGCGCTTCTCGTCATGCTATATTCCCCGGAACCTTGACAGACGCGGGGAGAATGCCATGCACCTGTCCATCGGCGGTTTCGCGCCCGAGGCGACGGAAGAGGAGATCCGTGCCGCCCTGCAAGAGGCGGGCGTCCAGGTCGCCTCGGTGACCATCGAACCCGGCGAGGGGGAGCAGACGTTGGCGGTGGTGGACGTGGAGACGGACGAGACCGGCGCCAAGGCGCTGGCCGAGCGGATCAACGGCCGCATCTGGAACGGCCGCCGGCTGCGCGCGCGGGCCTTTCTGTTTCTCAAGTGAGCGGAAATCTCCCCTTGGAGATCCGGCTGGAAGGGCTGGAAGTCATCATCGTCGCCATCCTGGTGCTTTGGCTGGGCATGGCGCTCACCCGCCGCCTTCCCTTTCTGGAGAAGAACAACATCCCCCTGGCGGTCACCGGCGGCATCCTTTGCAGTGCCCTGGTAGCGCTGGTGGCCAGTGTCTGGCAGGTGAAGATCACCTTCGCCATGGAGCTGCGCGATCTCTTTCTGCTCTTCTTCTTCAGTACCATCGGCCTGGGCGCCAAACTCAAAACTCTGGCCGCTGGCGGCCGAACCCTGGCGCTGCTCACAGCGGTGGCGGCGGTGCTTCTGGTGCTGCAGAATCTCACTGGAGTGGGGCTGGCCAAGCTCATGGGTGCCCATCCAGGTTACGGCCTGCTCGGCGGCAGCATCTCCTTCGCCGGCGGCCACGGCACCGCCATCGCCTGGGGCGACGAGGCCGTGAAAGCAGGCTTGAAGGGAGGGCGGGAGTTCGGTATCGCCTGCGCCACCTTCGGCCTCATCGCCGGCGGTCTCATCGGCGGCCCCATTGGCGGCTGGCTGATCGAGAAGCACCGTCTGCGGCCGGAGAATGCGGAGGAAAATGGCGGCTCCCTGGAAGAAAAGCCATGCCGTGAGATCCGTGTGGAAGAGGTGCTGGGCACCCTTCTGGCGCTCGCGGTCTGTGTCACCGCCGGCGACTTGGTGAACCGGTTTCTCTCCTTGAAAGGGCTGGCGCTGCCCGGCTTCCTCACCGCCATGATGGTGGGCATCGCCATCACCAACGCGGCGGATTTTCTGAACGAGCCGCTGAGCAGGCCGGCCATCGACCGGGCCAACGAGCTGAGTCTGCAGCTCTTCCTGGCCATGAGCCTGATGAGCATGGACCTGCTCTCTCTCGCCTCGGCCGCCGGCGGCATTTTCGTGGTGGTGGTGGGCCAGATGCTGGTGATGACCCTGGTGGTGGTCTATCTGGTGTTCCGCATCACCGGCCGCAACTACGATTCGGCGGTGATGGCGGCGGGTTTCGCGGGACTGGGACTGGGCGCCACACCGGTGGCCATCGCCAACATGACCGCGGTAACCCGCAAATATGGTCCTTCCCCCCGTGCCTTTCTGGTGATCCCCCTCATCGGCGCTTTCTTCATCGACCTGCTCAACGCCGTGGTGATCAAATTTTTTCTGGTCTGGCTAGGTTGAGTCCCAAGGATTTCGAGTCTTCGGAAAAACTCCCTCTCAACGGGAAAACGGTTGGTCACACCTGGCCCAGAAGGCGTAGCCTTCGTCGGAGAACGCCAGATCGAGGCGTACCGGGAGGCGGAAGGTCATGGCGCGAGCGTTCTCAGCTCCGCCCTCCGCCCTTGCGCAGCGGCTTGCCCTTGGCCGCCCGCTTTTTGCGCGCCTCCTTGGGATCGGCGATCAAAGGCCGGTAGATCTCCACCCGGTCGCCCGGATAGAGCACCGCATCGAGCTTGGTCGCCTTGCCGAAGACCCCCACCTTGGTCTTGGCAAGGTCGATCTCGGGATGAAGTTCGAGAATGCCGGAACGCTTGATGGCCTCCCGCACCGTCATTCCGGGCTCTCCCTCCACCACCCGGACGATCTGTTCGTGCGGCAACGCATAGGCCACTTCCACCTGAATCATGACTTTTCCCTCCGTGCCAGCTCCGCGGCACGCTTGCAAAACGCATCCACCAGCGAGTTGGCGATCTGGCCGAACACCACCCCGAACGCCTTGTCCATCAAACCGCTGGAAAACTCGAACTCCAGCACCAGCGACACCTTGCAGGCGTCCTCCCGCAGCTCGGTGAACTCCCAGGCGCCTTCCAGCTTGCGGAAAGGCCCCTCTTTCAAGGCGATCTCCATGCGATGATACGGGAAAAGCCGGTTGCAGGTGGCGAAGGCGCGGGTGACGCCCGCCTTGGAGACCACGATCTCGCCGCACAGCCGCTCCTCGTCGCGGGAGAGCAGCCGGGCATCTTTGCACCAGGGGAGAAACTCGGGGTAGGACTCCACGTCGCAGACGATGTCGTAGAGCATGCGCGCCGGGTACGGTACCAGCGCCGACTTCTCCACCACCGCCATCAGGCGCGCCCCACCTCACGGTCCAGCTCGCCGCTGCGCAGCTTCTCCAGATAAGTGTCCAGCCGCCGTTTCACCCGCCCGCTCAACGCATAGAGCGCGAAGAAGTTGGGGAAGGCCATAGAGAGCAGCAACAGGTCGGAAAAGTCGAGCACCGCCGAGGCGCTGCCGATGGAACCGGCCACGATCACCAGCACATAGAGGATGCGGTAGATCATGGAGAAACGCTCTCCAAAGAGATAGGTCCAGCACCGCTCCCCATAGTAGGACCAGGAGATCATGGTGCTGTAGGCGAAGAGCACCACCGAGATCGAGAGAATCACCGGAAACCAGGAGATCTGACTGCCGAAGGCCTTGGAGGTGAGCGCCGCCCCCTGGTTGGAGGCGATGAGTTCGGCGTACTGGCCGTTCTGGTCGTAGACGCCGGTGATGATGATCACCAGGGCGGTCATGGTGCAGATCACCACGGTGTCGATGAAAGGCTCCATGAGCGCCACGATGCCCTGGCGCACCGGATAGGGGGTGCGCGCCGTGGAGTGGGCGATGGCCGCCGAGCCGATGCCTGCCTCGCTGGAGAAGGCCGCTCGCTTGAAGCCCTGCACCATCACGCCCACCAGACCGCCGATCCCCGCTTTCAGGCTGAAGGCGCTGGAGACGATGAGCGCCAGCACCTCCGGCACCCGCTCCGCGTTGGAGATGAGGATCCACCCCGCCGCCAGCAGATAGATGGCCACCATGGTGGGCACCACCGCCTCGGCCACGTGGGCGATGCGGCGGATACCGCCGATGATCACCACCCCCACCAGGAAGGCCATCACCAGGCCGTAGAGCCAGGGCTCCTCGGCGAAGAGGGCGATCTCCTGTTTCACCGCCGAGAGCGACTGGCTCACCTGGAAGGCGTTGCCGCCGCCCAGCGAGGCGCCGATGGTGAGCAGAGAGAAGAGCACCGCCAGCACCCGGCCGACCCTTCTCCAGCCAAGCTCCGCGAAACCGCGGGAGAGGTACTCCATGGCGCCGCCCATCACGTGGCCGTCGGGCCGGATCTCTCGATACATCTGCGCCAGCGACGCCTCGGTGAACTTGGTGGTCATCCCCAGCAATCCCGCCACGATCATCCAGAAGGTGGCGCCGGGACCGCCGATGCCCACGGCGATGGCCACCCCGGCGATGTTGCCCAACCCCACCGTGGCCGAGAGCGCCGCGGTGAGCGCCTGGAAGGGGGTCACCTCCCCCACGTCGTCGGGACGGCTGTAACGGCCTCGCAAAACGGCGATGGAGTGCCCCACCAGGCGGAAGTTGATGAACCCCATGCGCACCGTAAGATAGACCGCCCCCACCACCAGCCAGGCGACGATGAAGGGAAACTCTCCTTCTCCCGGCCAGATGTCGTAGAAGAGAAAACCGGCCAGAAAGCCGTTGAGCCGCCCCAGCAGCTGGTTGAGCAGGCCGGCCGCCGCCTCCTCTTGACCGGCGAGGGCGAGAGGCGCGAACGCCGCCAGGCAAAGTGTCGCGAACGCTCTTTTCACGATGACTCCTCGGTGATGCGGTTCTCAATCCTTGGTGGCAAAGGGTACAATTATACTCATGGCCAAAAAGAGCAAAAACAAAAAGAAGGGCGCGCCAGGCAGCACCATCGCCATCAACAAAACCGCGAAACACGACTACTTCATCGAGCAGCGTTTCGAGGCGGGCATCGCGCTGGAGGGGTGGGAAGTGAAGAGCCTGCGGGAGAACCGGGTCAATCTCAAAGAGGCCTACGTGTTGGTGAAAGACGACGAATTGTGGCTCTTCGGGGCGCACATCACGCCGCTTGCCACCGCCTCCACCCACGTGCGGCCGGATCCGCTGCGCACCCGCAAGCTGCTCATGCACCGGCAGGAGATCGACCGCCTGCGCGGGCTGGTGGAACGCAAGGGCTACACCCTGGTGCCCGTGGCCATGTACTGGAAGAAGGGGCGCGCCAAGGTGGAGATCGGCCTGGCCAAAGGCAAGAAGCTGCACGACAAGCGGGCCACCGCCAAAGAGCGCGACTGGCAGCGCGAGAAGGCGCGCATCATGAAGAGGGGCTGACCCCCGCAACCGGTCAGGAAGAGATGAACATGGACCAACAACTCATCGAGGTGGACGGCGAGCGGCTCACCGTCGCCGAACTCATCGACCGCTACCATCACGCCCTGGATGCGGAGAAACGGCTCAAGAAGGAGGCGCGCAAGGCGTTGCGCCGCCGCCGGCGGGAACAGGCGCTCAAACCCTACCAAGCGGAGCTGATCCGCATGCAGAACTACCTGGAAGAGACCGGCAGGCGGATGATCATCCTCTTCGAAGGACGCGACGCCTCGGGCAAGGGCGGCACCATCCGCCGGGTCACCCGCTACATGAACGAGAAGCACTACCGCGTGGTGGCGCTGGGCAAGCCCACCAACGAGCAGCGCAGCCAGTGGTTCTTCCAACGGTACGTCACTCACTTCCCGCGCGGCGGCGAAGTGGTGCTCTTCGACCGCAGCTGGTACAACCGCGCCATGGTGGAGCCGGTGTTCGGCTTCTGCACCCCCGAGGAGTACAAGAACTTCATGCGCGGCGTCACCGGCTTCGAGAAGGACCTGGTGCGCCAGGGCACCATCCTGGTGAAGCTCTATTTCAGCGTCACCAAGGAGGAGCAGGCGCGCCGCTTCGAGCGGCGACGCACCGACCCCTTGCGCCAGTGGAAACTGAGCGAGGTGGACCTCCAGGCCCAGGAGCGGTGGGACGACTTCACCACCCAGAAGTACGAGATGCTCAGGAAGACACACACCACCCACGCCCCCTGGACGGTGATCCGCTCCAACGACAAGCACCTCGCGCGGCTCAACGCCATGAAGGTGATCCTCAACGCCGTTCCCTACGACCGTGGGGGTAGCGACCTCGATTTCGTTCCCGATCCGGACATCGTCCTGTCGGGCGCGCGCGAAGTGGAGCTGATGGAGGCGGAGCGGCTGCGCAGCGGCAAGTTCACCGCATGAGGCTGGTGCTCGCCTCCACCTCCCCTTTCCGCCGGACGCTGCTGGAGAGGCTGCGGCTTCCCTTCGAGACGGCCGCCCCGGCGGTGGAGGAACAGCCCCGCCCCGGCGAAACGCCCGCGGAGCTGGCGCGGCGGTTGGCGGAAGCCAAGGCGCGGGCCGTGGCGGAGCGCTTTTCCGAAGCCCTGGTCATCGGTTCGGACCAGGTGGCCTGCCTGGACGAAGAGATTCTCGGCAAGCCGGGCGACGCGGAGCGGGCGGTGGCGCAGCTCGAGGCCATGAACGGGCGGCGCGTCACTTTTCACACCGGGCTCTGCCTCGTCAACAGCCGCACCGGGAGGGCGCAGGTGGCCTGCGAGGACTTTCACGTCCATTTCCGCCGACTCTCGCAAGCGCAGATCCGCCGCTACGTGGAGAAGGAGCGGCCTTTCCAGTGCGCCGGGAGCTTCAAATCGGAGGGCTACGGCATCGTTCTCTTCCGCCGCCTCGAGGGAGACGACCCCAATGCGTTGATCGGCCTGCCCTTGATCCGCCTGGTGGAGATGCTGGCGGCGGAAGGGGTGGAACTACCCTGAAGCGGGCCGCCGGCCCAGCCACTCCGGCAGGTCGCCGAGGCGGGGCAACACCTCCAGCGCCCCCGCCGCCCGCAGCCGCTCCGGCGGGTGGACCCCATGCTCCACTCCCACCGCCGGCACGCCGGCGTTGGCCGCCATCCGCATGTCGAACTCGGTGTCGCCCACCACCAGCGCCGCCTCCGGCTCCCTGCCCGCGTATTCGAGAATCTCCAGCAGCATCTGCGGATGGGGCTTGGAGCGGGTCTCGTCGGCGCAACGGCTGGTCAGAAAGAGATCCGCCAAGCCGGTGTGCGCGAGCTCCTTCTCCAGGCCGCGGCGGCTCTTGCCGGTGGCCACCGCCAGCAGATAACCCGCCTCCGCCAGCTCCTCCAGCAGCTCGCGGGCGCCGGGGAAGAGTTCGGAGCGGACCTGCTCGTCACCCAGAAAACGGCGGCGGTAGGCGGCGGCCAGCCGCTCCACCGTCTCCGCGCCAGCCTCGGGAAAGAGATCGGCCAGCGCCTCCCTCAGCCCCAATCCGATCACCTCCCGGGCACGAACCGCGGAGGGCGCCGGCAAGCCGAGATCGCGGGCGGCCTGCTGCAGACAGGCGACGATGCGCCTCTCGGAGTCCATGAGCGTTCCATCCCAGTCGAAGACGATCAGTTCAGTCATCCGCCCTTTCCAACAATCGTTGCAGCTCCGCCGGCAGCGGCGCCTCGAACCGATAGGGGGCCTGCCGCCGCGGCCAGGGGATCACCAGTCCGGCGGCATGGAGAAAGAGGCGCCTCAACCCCAGCGCCCGGAAGCGGCGGTTGGCCTCGGCGTCGCCGTACTTGGTATCCCCCAGAATGGGGGTGCCCAGATGGGCGGCGTGCACCCGGATCTGGTGGGTGCGGCCGCTGCCGAGCCGCGCTTCCACCAGAGTCGCCTCCCGGAAACGGCGCACCACCCGGAAATCGGTGCGGGCGGGCTTCCCCCCCGGCGAGACGACCACCATGCGCTCGCCGCCCCGCAAAAGGTTTTTCTTCAGCGGCGCCTCCACCCGAAGGCGTTCCTGCCGCCAACGCCCATGGAGCAACGCCAGATAGCGCTTCTGGATCCTGCCGGCGCGCTGGAGCTCGTGCAGGGTGCGCAAGGCGCTGCGCCGGCGCGCCACCATGAGGCATCCGGAAGTGTCGCGATCGAGCCGGTGGGCCAGTTCCAGCGCCCTCTCCGCCGGACGCGCCGCGCGCAACAGTTCGATCGCCCCGAAGGAGAGACCGCTGCCGCCATGCACCGCCAGCCCCGACGGCTTATTGAGAACGACGATCAGGTCATCTTCATATAAGATTGATCTTCGTATGTTTTCCAGTGCGGAATGAGGAGGAGTTCCTGGCCGGCCGGAGGAGGCGGTCCGCAGGGGAGGCACACGCACCACGTCGCCGGCGGCCAGCCGCCGCCCCGCCTTGGCCCGCCCTTTGTTGACGCGCACCTCCCCGCGCCGCAACAGACGGTAGACGAGCGCGCGGGGCACCCCCTTGAGCTCGCGCAGCAGAAAATTGTCGATGCGCTGCCCCTCTCCCCGCTCGTCCACGGTGAGGTAGCGAACGCCAGCCGTTTTCGAATTCATGACCGCTCCGAATTATACGCGCTCAGATGGTTCTCTTTTCCGTATTTTCAAGGAGTTACGCGAACAATCCTTTCGAAGGCCGCGGAACGAAAGCAGGAAGTGCTTGATATGTTGCTGATTTTTGGTATATTTCAGCCTTCAGGAGACCGTTGACCGGCCTCCCAGATTGACCGATTTATCCGGCCGCTCCTCCCCTTCGTGGAGAGGGAGCGCCAGCAGAACACCCGGCCGCTTCCGCCACCTCCCGCCGCCAGTTCCACGGCCGCCGACAGCGTGGCGCCCCTGTTTCTCCGGAGCGGCCTTCGAAGTCAGCACCACTGATTTCGTGAAGAACGAGGGTCGCCCGTCGTTTCGGCGGCCACATGGACAGGTTTTGAGTGACGCAGATTGCCCCCGCCCGCCCTTGCGGGTCCGCCGGCGGGGCCTGCGGGACGGAAGATTCAGGTTGCAGGGCCATCGCCACAGGGGCCCGCCCCTGGCTCCCTGTCGTCGAGCCGGAGACGCTGACGGCCTGGCGCGCGCCCGCGCCGCCGTCCGCCGCGCCCGCCGCGAAGCCACCCGCTGCAGTCTGTGCCGCTCGGCACAGGACAACGAACAAGATGAAGAGAATGCTGATCAACGCAACTCAGCCGGAAGAGTTGCGCGTGGCCATCGTGGACGGCCAGAAACTCATCAACCTCGATATCGAAAGCCCCGGCCGCGAACGCAAGAAGGCCAACATCTACAAAGGGCGCATCACCCGCGTCGAACCCAGCCTGGAAGCCGCTTTCGTCGATTTCGGCGCCGAACGCCACGGCTTTCTGCCGCTGAAGGAGGTGGCGCGCGGCTATTTCGACCCCAAGGCGTTGGAGGCGAGCCGCCGGCCCGGCATCAGCGAAGCCCTGCACGAAGGGCAGGAGATCGTGGTGCAGGTGGAGAAAGAGGAGCGTGGCAACAAGGGCGCGGCGCTCACCACCTTCATCTCGCTGGCGGGCCGCTACCTGGTGCTGATGCCCAACAACCCCCGCGCCGGCGGCGTCTCGCGCCGCATCGAGGGGCAGGAGCGCCAGGAACTGAGGCAGGCCATGAGCCAGCTCGAAGTGCCCGAGGGGATGGGCCTCATCGTGCGCACTGCGGGGGTGGGCAAGAGCGCCGAGGAGCTGCAGTGGGACCTGGACTATCTGCTGCAGGTGTGGAGCGCCATCGAGACCTCGGCCCGGGAACGCAAGGCGCCTTTCCTCATCTACCAGGAGAGCAACGTCATCATCCGTTCCATGCGGGACTATCTGCGCGCCGACATCTCCGAGATCCTCATCGACAATCCCGAGGTCCACGAGCAGGCGCGCCGGTTCATCGAACAGGTGATGCCCCGCTACCTGAGCCGCCTCAAGCTCTACCAGGACGAGGTGCCGCTCTTCTCCCGCTATCAGATCGAGTCTCAGATCGAGACCGCCTTCCAACGGGAAGTGCGCCTGCCTTCGGGTGGCTCCATCGTCATCGACCACACCGAGGCGCTCACCTCCATCGACATCAACTCCGCGCGCGCCACCAAGGGCGCCGACATCGAGGAGACGGCGCTCACCACCAACCTGGAGGCTTCGGAAGAGATCGCCCGGCAATTGCGGCTGCGCGACATGGGCGGCCTCTTCGTCATCGACTACATCGACATGGGCCCCTCCAAGCACCAGCGCCAAGTGGAGAACCGCTTGCGCGAGGCGATGAAGGAGGACCGGGCGCGGGTCCAGATCGGCCGCATCTCCCGTTTCGGCCTGCTGGAGATGTCGCGTCAGCGGCTGCGGCCCTCCCTGGGCGAGTCGGCCCACCGCGCCTGCCCCCGCTGCAACGGCCAGGGGCACATCCGCGACGTGGAGTCCCTGTCGCTCTCCATTCTCCGCATCATCGAAGAAGAAGCGCTGAAAGAGAACACCGGACGGGTGCAGGCCCAACTGCCGGTGGAGGTGGCCACCTTCCTGCTCAACGAGAAGCGCCAGCCCATCCTGGAGATCGAACAGCGCCACGGCATCCAGGTGGTACTCATCCCCAACAAGCATCTGGAGACGCCCCACTACTCCATCGAACGCATCCGCCGCCAGGAGCTGCCCAAGCAGGAGGTGGCCAGCTACCGGCGGGTGGAGGAGCCGGAGACGGCGGTGGC
>Ga0256841_1000391_pt1 | contig 46232 bp, 43 predicted proteins | sample 356308metaG_FD_185971 | JGI IMG/M metagenome (GOLD analysis project Ga0256841, IMG submission 185971) | Hydrothermal vent microbial communities from Mid Atlantic Ridge, Atlantic Ocean - 356-308 | ecosystem: Environmental > Aquatic > Marine > Hydrothermal vents | place: Atlantic Ocean: Mid...
GTTGCCTGTTCGCTCCTTTCGGTAACGCGAAATAAACGGAATGGTACAATCTTCATTGAGTAGCTCAACGGTATTTTTGATTCCCTTTTCAGGGAGTTGTGTTTTTGATTTTATGAATTGTAGGAGAATCATAATTAATCTAAATTCCGAATATATTTATCTATATTAATATAGACATCATCTTCACCACGTTGGTCAAACGGATTTTCTAAATGCGATTGAATATTATCTAACGCTACCAAAATAACACTAAACAATACCGGCACGGCAAATTGCAATCCGTAACTAAAATTAGTAGCATTTTCAGCAAAATGAGGTCCATAAATTACTGGGAGGATGATGATAAAAATATCACTGTATGTACGTAAAGTTCTTGGGGTTCTATATTGATAGATATGTTTGATTCTTTCAAAAGAAATCATCATTTTACTTAAAAACTGATTTGACCGTGAAGCTTCTCCAGACGATAAACCATAAGCTCTCATTTTTTTGATAAATGCAGACAACTGTTGAAAATTATCATAGACCACTTTTTCACGTTTTTCTAATTCGTTGATTTTATGTGTGAGTAATAGTTTATTAGATTCTAATAATTCTTTTAATAATCCTTTCAATTCGGTTTTTAAATTCTCAGAAGGGTTTTCTAGCCAATGCAAGACCGCAAAATACAAGGCTCTGCCATGGGCTTTGATTGAGCCATATTCATCAAGGGCAACTTCCCTACGTTTATAAGCTCCGCCAATAGAGAATACGATAGGAAATATAATTGCTGTACCAATTAATGTTAACGGAAAACTCGCTTTAATACCATAGTGCAAACAGAAGGCTGTTGAAATAATCGATAAAAAGGTAACAATGATTGTTTTTAAGTTGATAATTAAGCCGATACGTTTGATATATTCCCACATAATATTTTGTTGGTTTACTTTTCTATAAAAGCTAGTTATAAGGTTATTAGATTTTTTCTTATTGGATTCTACTATAACGAAGTCATTATAAATCTAAGCTTAGTTGCTTTTCAATTTTAGGATAAAAAATTCCTATTATTACAAATGGGTTGATTGCTCTTCTTCTATGCCATTGCATTGTTGTTCCTAAAAAAAAGTATAGATCTTTCTTTGTAGTAAACTCATCAAAATATTTTTTTCTAACTAATTTAATGGCTTTTTCCTTATTACCTGATATTCTCAAACATTTTTTATATAATTCAAAAATTTCCCAATCTTCAATCATTAATTTACTTAAAACCCCTTCATCATCTTCAAATTTATAATAAAATTTATACGGAACTTTTGGAATAAGTTTTTCAGGATCACTATCAATTTCAGCAAATAAATCAGTTTGTTTTCTTAACTCAACCCACTCATCTTTCCATTCTCTAGAATCTTGTTCGACTATAAAATCAATAATTTTTGAAGGTTTAAAAGTTGCTAAAGATACATTTTTAGGTTTTTGAGAGTCATTGATTAATCTTGCTTTATTAGTATAAACATTCTGTAAACAAAACTTCTTCCGTTCTTTCCAATAGTTGTCTGTGTTGAGTACTTCTAAAATTTTAACAGTATAATTGATTGGTGAATAACTCTCAGGGCGGAAATCATCAGTCCTTTCTTTAACATCAAGTTCTATCCATGTATATTTTTTAAAACCCGTATCTTTTTTTACTTGATTTAAAAAACTTAATGGAATGGGGTATATTCTAATCCAAGAACCATCTTCCAATATTCCAGCAGTGCAAACTAATTCATCATAACTTCTTGAGGGAAGTGGGTAAGTAGTAACAGTTATTAGAATTTTTTTTATAGCCATTACAAGTGCTGAATTTCGTATTTAAACTCGTCAAAATTTGAAATTGATTCAGCTAGATGAGTTCTATGACATTGACAATTATTTGCTTCGAAACAAGTTAAAGCAATTCTCTTATTATCTTTTAATAAACTAAGAATTTCCTTTTGATAATTTAATGTCTGAGAAAGATTATTTGAAACATATTCTCTAAACAATTTGTCATAATCTTTTTGCGAATTTAATTCTTGACGTTTATCAGATTGAATACCTACTTCGGGTACATGAACATATTTTATACCAACTCCTTCACATGAATTTTTAAGTTGATTTTTACTAAAACCATATTTCATACTTAGTGCATTTTTTCTCACATCACAAAGCAAAGAAATGTTATTCCTTATTAACTTATTTAGGTAACGCTCAAGAGAAATACCTTCATATCCAATAGTAAATAATTTTGTTTCATTATCATCAGACCTAAAGTTATCTAAATCCATTAATTCCTTTTCAGTGAGATATTCTTTTGCTATTGTACTATTTATAGCGTAATAGGGATAATTTTTATAAGTTAAACTGATTAAATCTTGGTTAGTTTTATTTTTATAAATAATAGCAAAGTCTGATATGATTTTTTTATCTTCTTTATCCAATTGTATTAAGTAATTAGTGTTATCAATTTTATTCCAAGATGTAGAAGTTTCACTTACAATGCCATATTTTTTTAATGTATTTAAATCTGCATTAGCTTGGAATGAAAAACAACCAAATTTGTAAGGAATAAAATCATATGATTTTCTTTTAGTTTTATGTCGACTATATAAGAATAGTAACTTTTGAACTTGAATTTTGTCAAGTTCGTTATTAAAAACTTCTAAGAGAGCTAATATTATTTTTCTTCTATAATACATAAAGTAAAGATAATTAACTTATAATTAAACCATTTTTTAAATTATTTATTGCTGGTGCCACAAATGCCAATTTCCCATCAGGTGTCTCAGTCATTAAAATCATGCCTTGACTTTCTACACCCCGTAATTTTCTTGGAGCTAAATTGCATAGTACTGTTACTTTTTGCCCGATAATTTCTTCCGCAGAAAAACTTTCGGCAATACCACTTACAATAGTTCGTACGTCAATACCCACATCTACTTTTAACTGTAATAATTTTTTAGTTTTGGGTATTTTTACCGCTTCCAAAATCGTACCGATTCTGATATCGAGTTTGGTAAAATCTTCAAAAGCTGTCGTTTCCTTCTGAGGTTCAACCGTTTTATCAGTTACCTCGTTTGTTCGTTTTGTAGCTTCCAGTTTGTCTAATTGCTGTTGAATAGCAGCATCTTCAATTTTAGAAAATAAGAGTTCGGCTTTGCCTATTTGATGGCTCGAAGGGAGAAGTACATTTTTTGTTGTAATGTTGTTCCATGTTAGCGATTCCTCGTCGCTCGTTCCTCGCTCGATCGGAATGACACTGTCATTCAGAGTGAGGCGAAGAATCTCCTTCAATTTTTTAGAAGTAAACGGCAAAAAAGGTTCACATAATACCGATAAGCCTGTAGCTATTTGTAATGCCACAAATAGAATGGTTTGCACACGTTCAGGATTTTCCTTAATCACTTTCCAAGGCTCTTGATCTGCCAAGTATTTGTTTCCTAAACGAGCTAAATTCATCAACTCCATCAAGGCTTCCCTAAAACGATAGCGTTGTATAGATCTCGAAATAATTTGGGGATATTTTCGCAATTGTGCCAATGTTTCATTATCAGCATCCGTAAAAATAGCAGGTGTGGGTACAACACCACCGTAATACTTATTGGTCAATACCACTACACGGTTTATAAAATTACCAAAAATGGCTACCAATTCATTATTATTACGCGCCTGAAAATCTTTCCATGTAAAATTATTATCTTTCGTTTCAGGAGCATTGGCAGTTAAGGTATACCGCAACACATCTTGTTGATTAGGAAAATCTTCTAAATATTCATGCAACCAAACCGCCCAGTTTCTAGAAGTAGAGATTTTATCGTTCTCTAAATTTAAAAATTCGTTTGCCGGAACATTTTCAGGTAAAATAAAACTACCTTCGGCTTTTAACATCGCAGGAAAAATAATACAGTGAAAAACGATATTGTCTTTTCCTATAAAATGAAATAGTTTGGTAGTTGTATCTTTCCAATAGGGTTTCCAATCATTACCTGTTTGGGCTGCCCATTCTTTAGAAGCAGAGATATATCCGATAGGCGCATCAAACCATACATAAAGAACTTTTCCTTCGCCACCGGGTACCGGTACCGGAATCCCCCAATCTAAATCACGGGTCACCGCTCTGGGTCGTAAACCGTCATCAATCCATGATTTTACCTGTCCGTAAACGTTCGGCTTCCAATCGTTTTTATGCCCTATTAGTATCCATTCTTTCAGCCAATCTTCATATTCATTTAAAGGCAAGTACCAATGCTTGGTTTCCTTCAATGAAGGCACATTGCCGGTGATTGCCGATTTCGGATTAATCAAATCGGTAGCATTATGGCTAGTACCGCAATTTTCACATTGGTCGCCATAACTCTCTTCATAACCACACTTTGGGCAGGTACCTGTTACAAACCTGTCGGCTAAAAATTGTTGCGCTTCTTCATCATAAAGTTGCATATTAGTTTCTTCAATAAATTTGCCTTTATCGTATAAAGTTTTAAAAAAATCAGAGGCTGTTTGATGGTGTATTTTTGCCGAAGTTCGCGAATAATGGTCAAAAGAAATACCAAATTCTTCAAAAGAATCTTTCAACATTTTATGGTATTTATCAACTACTTCTTGGGGTGTAATACCTTCCTTTTTTGCTTTAATGGTAATGGGCACGCCATGCTCGTCGCTACCGCCCACAAAATGTACGTCTTTGCCGATGCCACGTAAATAACGTGCATAGATATCTGCAGGTACATGAACCCCTGCCAAGTGGCCGATATGAATAGGGCCATTAGCATAAATAAGGGCGGTGGTTATCGTATATCTCTCTGCCGGTAAAGCAGGGTTTTTAGTTGTATTCATTTCAAAAAAATCTATGGGCAAAAGTAAGAAAACCAATGCTTATTTAGGGATAAAAATGTATTTTTACAAAAAGTAACCAATATATGAAGCGCATTTTTAGTTTTATAGGCATCACTATTTTATGGATAGCTGCCAACAGTGCTTTTGCACAAGAAATTTCCAGATTAATACAACCGCCTTATTTACACAAAGGAGATACCGTGATGATAATTGCCCCGGCAGGAATTATGAAAGATACCGCCAAAGTTGATAACGGAATCGAATTGCTGAAAGAATGGGGGCTAAACGTAACATTGGGAAAACACCTGTTTGACCAGAATTTTCATTTTGCCGGTACCGATGCCCAACGGGCCGAAGACGTACAAAATGCGTTAGATGACCCCACAGTAAAAGCAATATGGTGTGCCCGTGGGGGATATGGCTCGGTACGGATTATTGATGCGATTGATTTTACAAACTTTAAAAAACATCCGAAATGGATGATTGGTTTTTCTGACATTACCGTTTTTCACAATGAAATTCATAATTTGGGAATAGAGACCATGCATGCTTTGATGCCCATTACCTATAAACCTGATAATAAAGAACAAAAAAAAGCACAAAAATCTTTACAGAGAGCATTGTTCGGAAAAAGGATTACCTATAGAATTGGCGATTCACAGTACAATAGAGAAGGAGAAGCAACAGGGCAAATTGTTGGCGGAAATTTATCGATTCTCTATAGTTTGTTGGGAACAGAATCTTCCATTGATACCGATGGCAAAATTTTGTTTATTGAAGATATTGGTGAGTATTTATACCATATTGACAGAATGTTGATTAGTTTACGGCGGAATGGTTATTTTGACCATTGTAAAGGGTTGATTGTAGGCGGAATATCAGATATTAGAGAAAACGAAACACCCTTTGGCAAAACCCCAGAAGAAGTTGTGTTAGATGCCGTAAAAGATTTTGATTTTCCGGTAGCGTTTGATTTTCCTGCCGGACATATTAGAGACAATAGAACCTTGATTTTAGGAAGGATAATTACCCTAAAAGTAAAAGGGAATAGAACCGTTGTCAAATTTTTAAATGACGGTTTGGTAGAAGAAGTTGAAGAATGAGTAGCAATTAAAAAAACAGAAAATTTCATGTCATCCAAAAGGATTCTGATAGCTATCGAAGGGCCGAAGAATCTCAAAGATTACAACGATAACCATGGCAGAGCATATCGAATTAGGAAAAAAAGGCGAGCAATTAGCTGTTGATTTTTTGATAAAAAAAGGATACACTATACGCGATACCAATTGGCGGTATCAAAAAGCCGAAGTAGATATCATTGCAGAAAAAGACGATACACTAGCCGTTGTTGAAGTCAAAACCCGTTCAACAACCGATTTTGGAAACCCTCAAGATTTTGTCAATAAAAAAAAGATAAAATTATTGGTAGCTGCTATTGATGAATATGTTACTTCTAAAGATTTAGATGTAGAAGTACGGTTTGATATCATTGCTATTGTTAAAGAAAACGATGCGTTTGCTATCGAACATTTAGAAGATGCTTTTTATCATTTTTAAATGTTGTACTAGCTTCAGCAACTTATTAAAAACCGTTTTACTTTTCTTTAAAAAAAACTTTCAATTCTTGCACGTCATCGGGCTTTCCCAATATTTTTTTCTGACCATCTAATACATAAAAAGAAGGTGTGGCATTGACGCCGTATGCTCTGGCAAAACGGTTTTCCCATTTGTTTTTTCCGTAGATATGAGTCCAATTAGGATAGTTTTTAATTTGACTTTCCCAATTTTTTTTACTTTCTTCATTTTCTAAGCCTACGGCAATGACATCAATATTATTTTTACCCTTTAAATATTCTTTTAAAATAGGAAGTTCTCTCAAGCAATGCGAGCAAGTAGAGCTCCAAAAAACTACCAAATAATATGGCGAGCCATATAACTTATGCAGGCTTTTTTCAGTGTTATTTTCTTTCCATAAAATATTAGGGGCAATATTTCCCACGGCAGTGCGCAATTGCCCTTTGATATCATTAACAAACGAAGGGTCTTGTAACTCTTTAGGCAATTGAATATAATAATTCAACACATGGCTGGCCAAGGGTACATTTTGCTGTTGGGCAAAATTGTATAACAATCCTTCTTGAATATCCCTAGATAAAGTTTGGTTGCTTTTTATCTTAGCGAGTACATCGTCAATGGCCTCTTCCCGTAACTTATTAAGGGTAGAAGGGTCATCAGAATTGTTCAAGTAAAAAATATAATCGTTAATCCTGTCGCTGATAAAAGTAGAATTCAATAAAACACTATTGTTAAAATCGAGATGGTCAAAAAAGTGGGCCTTTACACTTTTTAAATACACGGCCGGCATTTTTATCGGCAATGCAGCATTGTACCGCGCACTCGATTTTATAAAATGAGAAACCAGCAAGCCTTCAGATTTTTCTTCGTATTGATGCTGTATCTTATCTAATTGTTTTTTAGTAGCAGCATAGGTTACTTCAATTTTTTTAGCAGAAGGATTTTTAAAATAGGCAACTTGTAATGAGTCTAATTGCTGTTGCGGAACAGCAATTGCCCGTAAATAGGCTTGATAGATTTGATTGTTTTTTGATTGAGTAAATTGGATACGTTGGTTAGGTAATTTGGGGTCAAAAACCAAGGAAATATCCTCATGGTCATAGATAAAATCAACAAACAATTGATTTTCTAAATTGTAAATCATCCGGTAAATTCCGGCTGGCCTTTCTTTGGGGATGGTAAAAGAAAATTTCCCGTTTTCGATACTGGTATTGGCTATATAATCTTGTTTTGCACCTTTTAATTGATAGAGTACTATCCATTCAAAATTTCCCGGAGGTTGCATTTCTCCGGTAATCGTATGTTGCGCCTCAAGTAACGAAGAACAAAAAACGAAGAGCAATAGAATTTTTTTTATCATTATTGTCATTTGTGATAGGTTTTACAAAAATCGAACCAAACAAAAGTACAGTATTTTTAAAACAAAAATTATTGTAGTTTTGATAAAAACGAATTAAAATGTTTTTTAAAGATAAAATAGTATGGATAACCGGTGCCTCCTCCGGAATAGGTAAGGCTACCGCATTAGAATTGGTAAGACAAGGTGCAAAAGTTATTCTTTCTTCACGTAATTTAAACAAATTAGAAGAAGTAAAAATACTTTCAGACCATCCTGAAAATGTACAGTTGTTACAAATTGACTTAGCCGATTATACAAACTTAGACAAATTGGTACAACAAGCTATTTTTATTTTCGGCGCCGAATCACAAATAGATATTTTGATTAATAATGGCGGTATCAGTCAACGCTCATTAGCTATTGATACCGGAATTACTGTTGACACACACATTTTCAACACCAATTATTTTGGTACGGTAGCCTTGACAAAAGCACTGTTGCCGTATTTTGTAGCCCGAAAAAAAGGCCATATTGTAGTAGTGACTAGTGTGGTTGGTAAAATAGGAACGCCTTTGCGCTCTTCGTATGCTGCGTCAAAACACGCTTTGCACGGTTTTTTTGATAGTTTACGTGCCGAAGTTCATAAAGATAATATTGCCGTAACTTTAATTTGCCCCGGCTTTGTAAATACCGACATTTCTAGGAATGCCTTGACAGGAGACGGCTCAACACAAAATAAAATGGATAAAGGTACCGCAAACGGATTCTCACCCGATTACTTTGCCAAGCGCATGCTAAAAGCTATTGCCCGAAAAAAACAAGAAGCCGTTATCGGAGGTAGATTAGAAGTATTGGCTGTTTATGTAAAGCGTTTTTTTCCGAAAATATTGGCAAAAATGATTCGAAAACTAGACGTTACCTGATATTATTTATAATCATTATAGAACCACTTTTTGTTACCTTTGTAGTATGTCACGATAAAAATATTCAGCCACTATGCATATCTTTTCTTCCGAAAAATTAGAACACACATTGCCTAAAATAAAGGCTATTTTAAAAGAATATATCCATCCATTAGAACGGCATTATCTCAAGCTGCCTTTTAGTGAGGTTTCAGAAGAATTGTATAAGGTGCGAAAAATTGTAAAAGAAAAAGGTTTGTGGAATCCGCATTTAAGTGAAAGCCATGGTGGAATGGGTTTCAACTTGGTAGAATTCGGCCAGATTAGCGAGCTACTGGGCACTTCACCTTACGGACATTTTTGTTTCAATTGCAATGCCCCCGATATTGGCAATCAAGAATTATTGTTAGGAAATGCTTCAGATTATATCAAAGAAACTTTTTTGGTGCCCTTGTTAAAAGGTGAAATACGCAGTTGTTTTTCAATGACAGAGCCCGAATTTGCCGGTTCAAATCCTATTGAAATGGCAACAACAGCCGCAAAAGAAGGAGATTATTATATCATCAATGGACATAAATGGTTTACCACTTCTGCCGATGGGGCTTCTTTTGCAGTGGTGATGGCCAATACAAATGAAAATGCAGAAAACAGATATCAACGAGCTAGTATGATTATCGTTCCTACCGATACCGAAGGATTCCACTTAAGCCGTAACATCTCTGTGATGGGAGAAGAAAATGACAGTTATTTCAGCCATGGAGAAATTAAATATAAAAACTGTAAAGTACCGGTAAAAAACTTAGTAGGAAAAGAAGGCGAAGGCTTTTCGTTGGCACAACAACGGTTAGGGCCGGGAAGAATACATCATTGTATGCGTTGGATTGGTATTTGTGAACGCGCCCTTGACCTCATGTGTAGAAGAGCCGTTTCAAGAGACTTAGGCAATGGTGTGAAATTAGCACAAAAACAAACCATCCAAAATTGGATAGCCGAAAGTAGGGCAGAAATCAATGCATCGCGATATCTGGTATTACATACCGCAAAAAAGATTGATGATGTTGGTGCTAAAGCAGCACGGATAGAAATTTCTACCATTAAATTTTTTATAGCCAATGTATTGACAAAAGTATTGGATAGAGCCGTTCAGGTTCATGGAGCCTTAGGGCTTACCGATGATACCGTATTGTCTTTTTGGTATCGCCATGAACGTGGAGCACGAATTTATGATGGCCCCGATGAAGTACATAAATCGGCACTTACAAGGCAGATTCTTAAAAATTACGGATTGGATATAAAGAACTGACGTGTTAGTTAGGCAATGAATAGCACCTAAGGTAGTACAATAATACAGACAATATTATCTTTTTAAGACAATTCTTAAAAACAAAAATTTTCTACAGGTAAACGTCAATAATAATCATAAAAAATCAGCGTTATCAGCGCCTTATTTTGAAACACATGAATAAACCCATAGATTCACCGGTAGAACCCCGCAAAGGTGAAGAACTCAACGAGCAACAATTGTTGGCATATTTAAAAAGTGAATTGCCAAATTTTGCCGATGAAATAGCGGTCAAACAATTTCCGGGAGGGTTTTCAAATCTCACCTATTTAATAACGGCAGATACCCGAGAATATGTATTGCGCAAACCACCTTTTGGTGCCAATATAAAATCTGCCCATGACATGGGCAGAGAGTATAACGTTTTACATTTGCTAGAGCCTGTATATTCAAAAATTCCGAAACCTATTATTTTTTGCGATGACAAAACGATACTTGGCTCCCCCTTTTTTATGATGGAACGCATCAAAGGGATTATTTTGCGAAACACCATCCCGAAAGGATTGGAATTGACACCCGCCCACTTCAAAAAACTATCAACGCAAACCATTGAAAATTTAGTCGATTTGCACAGTTTGGATGTAGAAAATTCAGGATTGATTTCTTTGGGGAAACCCAAAGGGTATGTAAAACGTCAAGTGGAAGGCTGGACAAAGCGATATTTTAAGGCAGAAACAGATGAAATTGCTGCGATGAATATGGTGGCCGCATGGATGGCGGATAACCTCCCCATAAAAATGACGACTGCTTTTATTCACAACGATTATAAGTATGATAACCTGGTATTGGATGTAGATTCACTAGAAATAAAAGCTGTATTAGACTGGGAAATGGCCACAGTTGGCGACCCATTAATGGACTTAGGCACTACACTGGCTTATTGGGTTGAAAAAGACGACGCTCTTGCCTTGCGACAGTTTAATTTAACATGGGTAGCCGGTAATTTAACACGGCAACAAGTTATTGAAAAATATACCACCCTTCGAAATATTAATATTGATGATGTACTGTTTTATTACGTTTTCGGATGTTTTAAATTAGGTGTTATCGCACAACAAATTTATGCGCGTTATAAAAAAGGCTATACCAAAGATGCCCGTTTTGCGGGATTGATTCATACAGTAAAAGCCTGTGGCGCCAATGCTCAAAATGCTATCAAATACAATCGGATTAATAATTTTTATTGATAAAATCACCAGGCTCATAGGTTTCTGAAACCTGTGAGGCCTCGTTAAAGATATAAAAACAAATGAAAGAACTAAAAGACATCAAAAACATTCTCATACTGGGAAGCGGTACCTTAGGATTGCGCATTGCATTGGCAAGTGCTTTAAACGGATACAAAGTGGTGATTTACGATATTAAAGAAGAAGCCTTTGTACAAGCAAAAAAAATTCAAGGCAACCTAATAAAAATACTAGAAAAAGCAGGAACAATTTCTGACCAAGATGCCGAAAAAGCATTGCAAAATCAAACTTTTACAACCGATGCCAAGCAAGCTGCTGCCAATGCCGATTTGGTAAGTGAATCGGTTACTGAAGATTTGGAAATCAAGAAAAAAGTATGGAAGCAATTTGGAGAGTTATGCCCTGAGAAAACCATTTTTACCACCAATACCTCGTCATTATTGCCATCGTTATATGCAGAAGCAACCGGTAGGCCCGAACGCTTTTGTGCCTTGCACTTTCACGATGTTTTTTATGCCAATGTGGTAGATATTATGCCCAACCCGAAAACTGAACCTTGGATTATCGATTTGCTTAAAGCCTATGGCGAAAGCATCCGGCAAACGGTGGTCATTATGAAACGCGAGTCGCCCGGCTATATATTTAATGCTATGTTAATTTCTGTATTAGGCGCTGCCGGTGCCTTGGTAACTTTTGATGTGGCGAGTATTGAAGATGTAGACCGCTCTTGGATGGGGAATTTTAAAATGCCTAGAGGGCCCTTCGGAATTATTGATGAGATTGGGCTTGATACAGCATGTCATGTAATTAAACCCTTTAAAGATGAAAAGAGCAAGCGTTTTGCTAAATTGTTAGATTCCTATATCCAACAGGGGAAACTAGGTAGAAAAACGGGCGAAGGCTTTTATACATATCCAAACCCGAGATTTCAAGATGAGGATTTTATAAAGGGATAATTTTATAATTTGGTTTATGGGTTTATGGGTTTATGGGTTTATGGGTTTATGGGTTTATGTCATTCCTGCGTAGGCAGGAATCTAGAGTAATCAATAACATCTTTAAATCAGGCTGTAAGGCTAATAATTCTAAATTTATAAAAATAGTTGCTTATGTAAAAAAACTCTAATGCCCTAGATTTCTGTTTTGTCATTCCTGTTTTTGTCATTCCTGCGCAGGCAGGAATCCAGAGTAATGCTAAGTTCAATTAGTAATATGCTTAAAAAAAGTTGTAAGTTCAAAAATTCTAAATTTAAATGATAATTGGTAATGTATTTAAAATACTAACACCCTAGATTCCTGCTTTCGCAGGAATGACAAATAAGTTAAACTTTCCGTAAAGAAGGATTATTTATAATTGCGCTTTAATACCGGTTTCCCATTCAGTTAAAAAATCTTCGATTTCTTCAATAAACTCTTCAGGTTTTTGTGTTCTATTAATGGTAGCGTGAAGGATAATTTTATTTCTCTCAGGAGGATAGCCTGTAGTGATAGTCCATGATAAGGCGTTGGGGCAATCTAATAGCGTAAAACTGACACCGCCTTTTATGTTGTGGTAGCTTATTGTAAATTCGCCCCACAATGTTAACCCTATAAAGTTGTTGTTGCTTTTATCTATAAATAACATTGTTTCAGTAAAATCTCCTACACTTTTAGGATTGATTTTATGTTGAATTATTGTTTCGGTGGCTTGTTTATTTATTATTCTGAAGAATTCCATATATAATTATCTTTTAGAAACCCCGAATTTTTTGGGAGGCCTTTTTAAGTATTGGTGTTGTGTTTGTAATGCTACCCCGTAAATTATTTACCATACCAATATACAACGTAAAATTTCTTTTACGGGCTAAATGTAAATATAATACGTATGTCATTTTTTATAACTGATGTTATTCCTGTTTTGTCATTCCTGCGAAGGCAGGAATCCAGATTAATTAGTAAGATGTTTAAATAAGTTGTAAGCCTCAATTCTAAATAAAAAAAAATAATTACTAATGTATTTAAAACTCTTATACCCTAGATTCCTACCTTCGCAGGAATGACAAGTAGAGTTGAATAAAGTATCTGGTACTTTTTATGTGTTTGTTATTTTCTATCATAAGACTTTGGGTTAGGAATCTAGGTTTAATCAATCAAAAGGTCATCATACCAGTCTTCTGCTAAATCGTTCCATGTAGGATTGTTTTCTTCAATCAATTTAAGTTTCCAATTCCGTTTCCATTTTTTCATATTTTTTTCTCGCTGTATTGCTTGTTCAACGTGTTGAAATTCTTCAAAATAGACAAGCATTGAAACTCCGTATTTTTGAGTAAAACCTTTTTTAATTCCGGTTTTGTGTTCGTAAACTCTACGTTGAAGGTTGTTTGTCATCCCAATGTAGAGTGTACCATTTCTCTTGCTGGCCAATATGTAAACATAATATTTGTGGATGGTTTTCATATCACATGTCATTCCTGCGCCCCGTGTCGCCAAAGCTTTAGCGGAGGAGCAAAGCAGGAAACCAACTTAGTCTGTTATTCTAATTATTTGTGAAATTTTCTAGTATAAAAATAAACATATTTTATGTTTTTCATTCCTTCCTTTCGTTTTCGTTCAAGATAAACTTTAACAGGAAACGAGATTTTTACAAGGGTTTAATTTTTCCGATAATTTTGTATTAAAAGTACAGATATTTGATGTTTTGTCATTCCTGCGAAAGCAGGAATCCAGTTTTATTAATATTATGGGAAAAAGGTTTTGATTTGATAATTCTAAACATGAATTATCATTACTAATATATTTTAAAATGCTAACACTCTGGATTCCTGCTTTCGCAGGAATGACAAATAAATAAAAATTATGCTAATGTATTTAAAATGCTTACACCCTAGATTCCTGCTTTCGCAGGAATGACAAGTACATTAAACTTTCTGTAACGTTTCTAAAGCTTTTTCAACAGAAGTAATTCCGTCAAAAGTAAGTAGTAATCGCAATCCTTGCTTGGTTTCTTTTTCTTTCATGGTACATAGTGATATGTTTTGCTGTACAAATTGTAATACTCGGGTAAAGGCTTCGGTTTGGTAAAAAGGTGATTGCTGGTCGGCAATAAAATAGCCAATCATCTTATCTTTCTTCAAAATTAAACGTTCTATACCGATGTTTTTAGCGAGCCATTTCAATCTGACACTATCTAATAAATCTTGTGCTTGTTTTGGCAATTCTCCAAACCGGTCAATAATGCGTTGTTGGTATTGCACTAATTCGTCTTCGTTTTGTAAGCTGCCTAATTCGCTGTATAAATTGAGGCGTTCGGTAATAATATTAATATAATCATCCGGAAAGAGCAGTTCAAAATCGGTATCAATTTGTATTTCTTTTACAAATGTTTTTGGTTTGTCTGTGCTGTCAGTATAGAGTCCTTTAAATTCATTCTCTTTTAATTCTTCAATGGCTTCATTTAGTATTTTTTGATAGGTATCAAAACCAATATCGTTTATAAATCCGCTTTGTTCGCCACCCAATAAATCTCCGGCACCGCGAATTTCCAAATCTTTCATGGCGATGTTCAATCCGCTGCCCAATTCAGAAAAAACCTCTAGGGCCTGGATGCGTTTGCGGGCATCGTCAGTCATCATATGGTATGGCGGCGTAATAAAATAACAAAAGGCTTTTTTATTAGAACGCCCTACACGCCCACGCATTTGGTGTAAGTCAGATAATCCAAAATTATTGGCATTATTTATCAAGATAGTATTAGCATTGGGGATGTCTAATCCGCTTTCAACAATAGTAGTAGATACCAATACATCAAATTCATTGTTCATAAATGCCAACATCAATTGTTCTAGTTTTTTTCCGTCCATTTGTCCGTGGCCGATGGCAATTTTGACATCGGGCAATAAACGTTGTAACATCCGGGTAACTTCTTTGATATTTTCTATCCTGTTATGGATAAAAAATACCTGTCCGCCACGAGAAATCTCATACTGAATAGCATCTCTGATGATTTCTTCGCTAAAGCGGATGACATGCGTTTCAATAGGATAGCGGTTTGGTGGGGGTGTATTGATAATTGACAAATCGCGTGCTGCCATTAACGAAAACTGTAACGTTCTTGGAATGGGTGTAGCCGTTAACGTCAGGGTGTCGACATTTTCTTTGATAGTCTTGAGTTTGTCTTTAACAGAAACCCCAAATTTTTGCTCTTCATCGACAATTAGTAAGCCTAAATCTTTAAAAATCACTTTTTTATTGACCAATTGATGGGTGCCAATGATGATATCGATGTTGCCATTGGCTAAGTTTTTTAAAATTTCAGTTCGTTGTTTAGCGGTTCTAAACCGGTTGAGGTAATCTATCACTACCGGAAACCCTTGTAAACGCTCGGTAAAAGTTTTAAAATGCTGAAAGGCCAAAATAGTAGTGGGTACTAGTATGGCCACTTGTTTGCCATTGTCAACAGCTTTAAAAGCAGCACGGATGGCAATTTCGGTTTTCCCGAAACCAACATCTCCACAAACCAACCTGTCCATAGGTTGTTCATTTTCCATATCGGCTTTTACATCCCGGGTAGCCTTTAATTGATCCGGAGTATCTTCATACATAAAGCTCGATTCTAACTCTAATTGCATATAGCTGTCAGGATGATATTGAAAGCCTTTTTGCATTTTGCGTTTTGCATAGAGTTTGATAAGGTCGTAGGCAATTTGTTTGACACGGGTTTTGGTTTTTTGTTTTAATTTTTTCCAAGCCCCGGAGCCTAATTTGTATATTTTAGGAGTTTTGCCATCTTTGCCATTGAACTTGCTAATTTTATGTAAAGAATGGATGCTGATGTACAGCACATCACGGTCTCCATAGATTAATTTAATGGCTTCTTGTTGTTTTCCTTCTACTTCAATTTTTTGTAGTCCGCCAAATTTACCAATACCATGATCGATATGGGTTACATAATCACCTACTTCTAAGTTCGTTAATTCTTTAAGGGTAATGGCTTGCTTTTTGGCAAAACCGCTCTTTAACCTGAATTTGTGATAGCGTTCAAAAATCTGATGGTCGGTATAACAGGCAATTTTTAAATCAGTATCGATAAATCCTTGATATAGCGGAAAAATAAGGGTTTTATAAACTACATTATCGTCAATATCTCGAAAGATATCATGAAACCGTTCGGCTTGTTTTTCATTTGAACAGAACAGGTAATTTTTGAACCCTTTTTCGGTATTTTCATGTAAGTTTTTTATCAATAAATCAAATTGTTTGTTAAAGGAAGATTGTGGGAAAGTATCAAACCTGACAGCGTTTTGAAACCTATTGGGGTTAGCATATAAAATGTCTACCAAACTCAGGCTTTCTAATTGCTGCTCAATTAATTTTCCGTTACAAAATAGGGCATTGGGTTCAGCGAGTTGTACGCCTTCTTTGATTTTAGAAAAGGAGGTAGTAGCTTTTTCAAATAAGGCGTCTAATTTTCCTAAAAGAAGTTCTTTATTCTTTATAAAAACAATAGTTTTATAAGAGATGTATTTTAAAAAACTCTCACGTTTTTCCCTGCCCGTTTGGCAGGCGGGTTGTAATTTTTTATTTTCTACATTCGGTAAGATGCTAATTTTCTTTTGCGTTTCGGTAGAGAGTTGAGTTTCGATATCAAAAGTTCTAATACTGTCTACTTCATCACCAAAAAATTCTATCCGATAAGGGTGTTCGTTAGAAAATGAAAATACGTCGATAATTCCGCCTCTTACGGCAAATTCTCCAGGCTCGGTTACAAAATCAACACGGTTAAAGTTGTATTCAAAGAGCATTTCATTGACAAAATCGAGCGAAATTTCTTCGCCAACATTTAATTTTAAGGTGTTTCTATCCAATTCGCTTTTTGTCACTACCTTTTCAAACAATGCATCGGGATAGGTAATAATAATGGCGGGTTTTTTACGTGAGTTAATCCTGTTCAAGACCTCAGAGCGCAATAAGATATTGACATTATCGGTTTCCTCTATTTGATAAGGACGCCGGTAAGAACCCGGATAAAAAAGTACATTTTGTGCGCCAATAAGCTGCTCTAAGTCGTTCAAATAATAGGCGGCTTCTTCTTTATCGTTAAAAATAAGCAAATAGGGTTTTTCTACTTTCTGAAAAGAACTAGCGATGACAAAAGACAATGAAGACCCCGCCAAATGCTGTAAAGAGAGCTTTTGGTTTTGCTGTTTTAGAAGTTGAACAACCTTTTTAAGTTTATCAGATTGCCCGTAAAAGTTAACAATTGTTTGTTTACTCAATTGTTTCGATTTTTGGCAAAGATATATTTATTAAAATCATTAGAAAAAATAATGAGTTTATTTATCTTTGGAATCTAAAAAAAGAGGAATATGGGAATATCAGATTTATATGAAAGCAATGCTCATAGAAAAAATTTGAGCCATTTTGCCAATATTGTCAAGTTGGCATTGGTGGATGAAGTGATTACAAAAGAAGAACAGGAATTAATAGATAGACTGGCAAAACGATTGGGTATTGAGAAAGATGAGTATAAGAAGATTATGAAAGATCCGGATATCTATCCTATCAATCCTCCGATATGTTATGATGAAAGAATTGAACGTTTGTATAATTTGACACGTATTATTTTTATTGATGGCGAGATTATTGGCGATGAGGTTGATTTGTTACAGCGGTTGGCGATTGGTTTAGGATTTCCTGCCGAGAAGGTTGAAAAAATATGCGAAAAAGCCATTCATTTAATAATCAATAATTATTCACTAGATGATTTTATGGATGCGATTAAAAAACTAAAATAATTTATAAAAAAAAATATGTCTGTATCAGATTTGTACTCGGGTGGAACCCATAATGAAAATATAAGCCATTTTGCCAATATTGTCAAATTGGCAAAAGCCGATGAGGTAATTACCGAAGGAGAGCAAAAATTATTACATCGTATGGCAAAAAAGTTACACATTAGTGACGATGAATATAAAAAAATTAGTAAAAACCCGGATAGTTATCCGTTTCATCCACCGGTAAGTTATGATGCCCGTGTTAAACGATTGTATAATCTAACGCAAATGGTTTATGCTGATGATACCGTATCGTTAGATGAGGTTTCCCTTTTGCGTAGGGTTGCTATCGGATTGGGGTTTCCGCATGACAATGCCGAAAAAGTAAGCGATGAAGCCTTACATTTGGTGATGAACGATAATGATTTGGATGATTTTACTGAGGCTATAAAACGGGTGAATAGTATTTAGAAAATAGTCAGGGTTTTACTTTGAGTTAAGCCCTGATCTACACTAAATTAAATATTAGAGTACACTTTTAAAACAAGTTATCAATTTCTCAAAATCTTCTTTTGTATTGTACACATTAGGTGATACTCTAATAGCATTGCCGCGAAAAGAAACATAGGTATTTTGTTCTGAAAACACTGCTTTTAGTTTGTCTAAATTAATATGTTTAGGTAAGTAAATACCAAATAAATGACTTGCCCTATAATGCTCCTCTTCAATAAAACACCCTAAAGATTTGATTTCTTTTATGGCTTCTTTAGAAATGGCTTTACAATACGCTTGAATGTGCTGAGGTTGCCATTTATTGAGTTGTTCTATAGCTTTTATGAGCATCGGAACAAGGATAAAATTACTCATTTCACCTACATTGTACCTTCCGGCTTTGGGTTGGTATTGAGGTTGATAGTTAACCAACCCACTAAAATTTTCACTGTTCTTACGGTTAATCCAATTTTCTTCAATAGGGTTGCCATTGTTAAAAGTATCGGCATAATATGCCAATCCGATAGCATACGGCCCCAATAGCCACTTATAGCCGGCACAGATTAAGGCATCGGGCTGAATTTCTTTGACCGAAAATGGTAAAGCCCCAACACTTTGGGTGCCGTCAATGATTAATAAAGCATTGTGCAATTTGGTTTTGGCTCGAATGGCTTTTAGGTCAAAGAGCGTTCCGTCGGTCCAATGTACATGAGGCATGGCAACAACAGCAGTTGTATCGGTGATGGCATTTAAAATAGTTTCGTTCCACCGCTTACCACGATTTTTAAAATTTGCAGGAGCTTTAATAATACGAAGGTGTGCTTTGTTTTTATCGGCTAGTTTCTGCCAAGAATAGATATTGCTCGGAAACTGTTCGCTTACCACTATTATCTCATCAGCAATAGTCAAGTTTATATTGTTTGCCACGGTTGCTATTCCGTAAGAAACAGAAGGTATTATGGCAACGTTTTGTGCATCGTCAATAGCGGCTAATGTGGCAAATTCTTGTTTTAATTTTTTGGTGTCCTCAAAAAAATCATTGCCGGTTATTTGATACGGAAAACATTTTTTAGAAACGGCCTCATGTCCGATTTTTTCAACACTTTTTAACATGGGAGCCATATAGGCACCGTTGAGATAGTTTATGTTTTTAGGGAGCCTGAATTGTTCTTTTTGATTTGGGAGCATAGCGCGATAAATGTTAAGATTTCAAAGATACATTTTTTAAAAATTCTAAATTTCAGAAAACAAAAAAGAAAGATAATTTTAGTCTAGTCTAAAAAAATATTTATATTTGCAAAAAATATTAAATGATGTTTTCACAAGCAGAAGAAAATTACGTAAAAGCTATTTACACCTTAGATGCCACACCTAAGAAAGGCGTAAGCACTAATTTAATTGCTGAAAAAATGCAGACAAAAGCGTCTTCGGTTACTGATATGTTGCAGAAACTCTCTGTAAAACAATTGGTTGATTATAAAAAATATCACGGAGTACAATTGTCTGAAAAAGGAAAAAAAATAGCGACCTCTGTGATACGAAAACACCGTTTGTGGGAAACGTTTTTAGTGCGAAAACTTCATTTTTCTTGGGATGAAGTACATGATATTGCAGAGCAGCTAGAGCATATTCAATCAGAACGATTGATTGATGGATTGGACGCTTTTTTAGAATTTCCTACCGTTGACCCGCATGGCGACCCAATTCCTGATAAAGCAGGGAATTTCATAAAACAAAAGAAAGTGAAGTTATCATTGCTAAAAGAAAATGAACAGAGTATGTTATTGAATGTAAAAGATTCATCAGATAGTTTTTTACGGTATTTGGATAAAAAAGAAATTGCCATTGGCGATATAATTAAAGTACTTTCAATTGAACCCTATGATAAATCAATACAAATTAAAATAGGCAATAGAGAGTTGATGATTACCGAAGAGGTAGCAGCGAATTTATTGGTAAAAGAAATATAATTGAAAGGTTAAAAGAAAATAATACAAATAACATCTTAAAAATAAATGACTTAATGATGATTGTTTCAATAATATTACAGGCCATTAGTTTCTAGAAAGTAATTATAAAGCATGAAGCATAAAGGGAAATCACTAGAAGAAGTACATGAATCTGTAAAAGTGGGTAATACTACTTCAGCATGGAAAAAAATAGTGGCTTTTTTTGGGCCGGCTTATATGATAAGTGTAGGGTATATGGATCCCGGAAACTGGGCTACCGATATTGCAGGTGGGAGCCAGTTTGGATATACTCTTATTTGGGTGTTATTAATGTCAAATATCATGGCTCTTTTACTACAGAGTTTAAGTTCTAGATTAGGTATTGTAAGAGGGCGCGACTTGGCTCAGGCTTCTAGAGAATCTTACCCGCCTTATATAAATTTTATCTTGTATATCTTGGCAGAAATTGCCATAGCGGCAACAGATTTAGCAGAAGTTTTAGGAATGGCTATCGGCTTACAATTATTGTTTGATATCCCTTTACTTTGGGGAGTAGGAATTACAATTTTAGATACCTTTCTATTGCTTTTTTTAATTAATAAAGGGATTCGAAAAATGGAAGCTTTTATTATTGCATTAATCGGAATTATTGGAATTTCTTTTTTTATTGAAATGATACTTGCAAAACCTAATATAACAGATATTGCAAGTGGATTAATTCCGTCGCTACCAAATAGTACAGCATTATATATTGCTATTGGTATTATCGGTGCAACGGTTATGCCTCATAATTTATATTTACATTCTTCACTGGTACAAACACGAAAATTTAATCGTTCAATAAAAGGTATAAAACAAGCCTTAAAATATAATTTTATAGATTCTATTATTGCACTTAACTTAGCATTTTTAGTAAATGCGGCGATCTTAATTTTAGCGGCAGCCACTTTTTTTAACTATGGGATGTTTAATGTTGCAGAAATTCAAGATGCCCATAAATTATTAGAGCCGTTATTAGGTTCAAAATGGGCTCCAATACTATTTGCACTAGCCCTTATTGCGGCAGGGCAAAGTAGTACTATAACAGGTACTCTTGCAGGCCAGATAATTATGGAAGGTTATTTGAATTTACGAATACAACCTTGGGTTAGGCGTATTATTACCAGACTGTTAGCTATTATTCCTGCCTTACTAACGTTAGTTATTCTTGGTGAACAGGCCACGGGTAAATTATTAGTATTGAGTCAAGTTATATTGAGTTTACAATTGGGTTTTGCCATTATTCCTTTAATTCATTTTGTGAGTGATAAAAAACAAATGAAGAGCTTTGCTATTAGTAAACCTATGCAAATAGCTTCTTGGTGTATTGCTTTAATTATTGTAGGACTGAATGCGAAATTGGTATTTGATGAAATTACAAGTTGGTTGACATCATCAAGCAACCCTATTTACATTTGGGCAATTGTTATCCCAATAGCTATTGGAGCCTTGTTATTATTAATTTATATAATTTTCAGGCCATTACTTACTTCAAAAGTACAACAAACCAGTCTTGTGCCTCATATTAGTAAAGTTATTTTTGAAGACCGATTACCCAAAGCATATAAAGAAATTGCTATTGCCATTGATTTTTCTAACAGTGATAGAAAAAGCATTTCAAGAGCGTTACAATTAGGGGGTAAAGAAGCTCACTATACTTTGATACATGTTGTTGAATCTGCAGGAGCTTTGGTATATGGTAGTAATATTGATGATTATGAAACGTCTAGTGATGCATCTTATTTAAAAGAATATCAATCAACATTAGAGAAGCATGATTATAATATCTCTATTCAATTAAGTTTTGGAAATCCAAAAAAACAAATTTCAAAAGTGGTTAATGAAAATAACTTTGATATTCTTGTCTTAGGTGCTCATGGACATCATTTGATAAAAGATATCCTTTTAGGAACTACAGTTGATGCTGTAAGACATAAGGTAAATATACCTATTATGATTATAAAAGATTGATTATAATGTATGTTGGCATGCATAAAATCGGAACGTAAGGTAGTATCTCACAAACTGTGTAAGTTTTAAAAAGGGAGGGATTTTTTTAAAAAAATCCCTCCCTTTTTAACTTTGAATTTTTTAACAATAAATACAGATTAATTATGAAAGACCAAACAGCAAATTTTGATGAGATTTTAAATCAGTTTTCAAGCTCAGAGCAACTCAATGATTTTTTAAAACAACTCCAAAAACGAGGGATAGAAAAGATGTTAGAAGGAGAGTTTGACAGTCATTTAGGTTATGACAAACACCAAAAATCAACAACGGGTAATACTCGTAATGGTAAGAGTAAAAGACTATACACACTAGTTTTGGCAAAAGCCAAATAGAAGTACCAAGGGATAGGGATTCGAGTTTTAACCCGATGCTTATTCCTAAACGAAAAAGTATGGTTGATGGGCTTGAAAATGTAATAGTATCCTTATATGCCAAAGGAATGACCAATAGTGATATAGAAGAACAAATACGGGAGGTTTACAATTTTGAAATCTCTACCAGTACGATTTCAAGAATAACCGATGCTGTTACCAATGACATTATTGTTTGGCAAAATAGGCCGTTAGAACCTGTTTATCTTATTGTGTGGATGGACGGTATTGTTTTTAAAGTACGTGAGGGCTCTAAAGTGATTAATAAAACCATTTATATAGCCGTAGGGTTAGGTAGAGATGGTAAAAAGGAAGTTTTAGGGCTTTGGCTAGGCAAGAATGAATCAGCAGCCTTTTGGATGAGTGTATTAACCGATATCAAAGCCAGAGGTGTAGAAGATATCCTAATTACCGCAACAGATAACCTTAATGGGTTTACAGATACTATAAAAAATGTTTTTGTAAATACAGCTACTCAAATTTGTGTAATACATCAAATACGTAATGCTTGTAGATATGTAGTCTGGAAAGATAAAAAAGATTTTACATCTGATATGAAAAATATTTATAATGCCCCAACCAAACAAGCTGCTAAAGCTGCCTTAAAGGACTTTGCAAATAAATGGGAAGATAAATATTCATATGCTATTAAAAGCTGGAGAGATAATTGGGAAGAACTTACTGTGTTTTTTGAATTCCCTTTAGAACTGCGAAGCAATCATGAATACATTTAAAAAAAATAGAAGTGCATGAATAAATAAGGAAAATTATTTATACAACAAACCTTATTGAAAATCTAAATGGTAAAATTAGAAAGTACACTAAAAATAAACTCTCTTTTCCAACTGACGAGTCGGTAAAAAAATCCGTATATTTGGCTCTAAGAGAAGCAACAAAAAAATGGACTTTGCCAATTAGAAATTGGGGAATTATACTCAATCAGTTCTTAATTATTTTTGAAAAAAGGGTCAGATTATAAAAAAAATCAAACCCTCTTATATTTTTAACTTACACACTTTTTGGGATAGTGTCCTAAATTTTAAGTTTCTATTTAAGAACTCTAGTCATTATTACTCTTTGTGGTAAATTAGTGCTGTTTGCTAAACCATATAGCTCTATTTTATTTTTAGATATTTTATTTATTGTAAAATACCATTGGTTAGCTAACGCTAGCACATACGTTTCTTTTATTTTTATAATTTTATAGTACTCTTTTTTTTCTGCGTCATTACTTGAAATAATAATCTTAGCATTCTCATTCTCAAAATTGGCTTCCCAACTACTATTTAAAATAATCCTTTCTAACTCTTTGCTACTACAGTCTATCAATGTTGGCAAAAGTTTTGTGTATTGAAATGAAATATCATCCTTCTTATTAATCAGCTCAAAATAATCTTTATAGCATTTTATTTTGCCCCAATTAACACTGTCGTTTATCATTAAATTATTATTTGTAATGTTGTAGTGATTGTTGTGTTTTGTATTAGAAGTTTCTATTTCTACTGTATCTTCATTGAAAGTCAATACAACTCTGTTAGTATATGTATCTTTGTCTGGCATAGAGATATAACGATTATTCTTTAAGCAATCTTTTTGCGCATTGATATTAGTTGTAATCTGAAAGCTGATAATACTTAATAGAAAAAGAAGTCTCATAATATTTATTTTTAATTAACCTAAGCAATAATATTCATTTAAAAAAAAAGCATTAAAATATGTAAAATTACCTATTTCAATATTTTGATAGCTAATATCGGGTATAATTTTATCAATTAATTTCTCTGGAAATTTCTTATAATTTAACGTGGCTTCTATTTCTTTTGAAACAATATTAATTATTTCTTTAAATTTAGTATCCAATTCAAACTCCTTATTTCTTCCGTTGTTTTTTTCCCATTTATAACCATTCGGAACAAAAGGATTATTCATACTAATATCAATAATATAATAATAATAATATGGTGCTAGTAAACTAATAACAAAACAAATCGGTTGAAATTTTTCGTTAGTCAAAAATCTGCTGAATTGCAAATTATATGCCCTGTCTCCCATGGTTAAATTAGTTGCATTAATCAATTTTATACCATTATTTATAACAAGAGAGTTAATTATTGCCTCAATTTTGTCTAAGGGATTATTCAATTGTTCACGTATTAACTTTTTTAACTTTTTTGCTTCGACGGATTCTTGATATTTAGCATTAATATTTTTTTTGTTCTCTAAGAAATTTATATTTCCTCTTTCCCTTCTCATAGTAGGAAATTAATAATTTCTTATTATCAAACTTAAATGGTATAACTACCATGAAATTATCATCTATTTCAGGAAACTTAATAGTCAATGCATTTTTATCATTTAATGCTCCATATTTTCTTAAAAATTGATTGTTTTGATGATGACGATTATAGTTTCCTATACGTTTATTCAATCCTTTTCTCAAAAAAGCTATACTTTCATAGTTTGTTTTAAGTTTTTTAGTTTGAGAGTTTTCAATAGCGACTGTTTCGTTCATATTAATATCTTCTCTTTCACAATTTAATAGCAAAAATGAAATTCCGAAAAGAAGAATAAATATTCTAAAATAGCTTTTAAGTGTATCTTTCATAGTGTTAGAAGTTAATAAAAATAATTATTTATGTATTACTTAGCCATCCCCCGAAAATTTCTGCTATATACCTGTTAACCATTACTTTTACTTATGTTTTGGTAGATTTTATCTTTGGAAAACTTTTTACAAAATTAAGAAAGGTGAAATGTATAATTTATTGATTTTTAGAGATATATTTTTTAAAAAGTTCTTAAAATTAATGAATTAGAAAAATACGTTTGTCAAAAAAAATACGTCAAACAGAAATTGCATATCGTTGTAACTTTGATAAAAGTAGTTATAATGCCATAGAAGCCGGAAAGAGAAATACAACGATTCTTACACTATTAAAAATAGCCAATGCTTTAGATGTTTCTATAAAAGAATTTTTAGAAGATTAATATTCTGCTTACAATTTAGTTTGCGAAAATTCCACTAATTTAGCTCCGTGCAACACCAAACAACATTTAAAGTTTACAATGCCTCTGCCGGAAGCGGTAAAACCTTTACACTAGTAAAAGAATACCTGAAAATTTTACTGCAATCTTCTGATGCCAATCAATTTAAACACATTTTAGCCGTAACATTTACCAATAAAGCTGCAGCCGAAATGAAACAACGCGTTATCCAAAATTTACGCGATTTTTCAAAAGCGGCGATATTATCACATAAAACAGCACTGTTTCAACAACTCGAAAAAGAATTGCCTGAAACCGATACCGTATTACACCAAAGGGCACAAAAAGTATTAAAAAACATACTGCACAATTATTCAGCTTTTAACATTACCACCATCGATAGTTTCACACATCGATTGATACGAAGTTTTGCTTTTGACCTAGGTCTATCGCTCAATTTTGATGTAGAAATGGATGCCCAATCACTGCTCAATGAAGCCGTTGAAGCCTTGCTAGCCAAGATTGGAGAAGATGAAAAATTCACCGACATCCTTATCGAATTTTCACTGCAAAAAACCAATGACGACAAATCATGGGATATTACCAGAGAACTCAATGATATCGCCCAAATTTTATTGAATGAAAATGACCATGCACACATACAAAAAATACAAGAAAAACCCATTCAAGATTTTATTGACTTAAAAAATAAGCTACTTATAACACAGCAGGAAATTGAAAAGCAGTTTGTTGAAATTGGCAAAAAGGGAATCTCAATAATCAATAATTTAGGGGTTGATTTTAAAGATTTTTACTATGCCCAGTTGCCGAAACATTTTCAGAATTTATGTGAACACCATGAAAAATTGAATTTTGATTCAGAAAAAGGATTGGCAAAAAGTATTCAGAGTAAGCTGTTTTATACCAAAGGAAAACCCAAAGAAGTGAAAGCTGCAATTGACAGCATTCTAAAGCCGTTGTTAGAATTATACGACACGTCAGAAAAATTATATCAAAAATATGCGTTAAATAAACTGTTTTTAACTGGTTTAATTCCGTTGGCGGTACTGAGCAATATCAACAAAACACTTGATGCCTTAAAGGAAGAAAAAAACATTCGTTTAAATGCCGAATTCAATCAAATCATCAGCCAAAATTTACAAGAACAACCCGCCCCTTTTATTTACGAACGTATAGGCGAAAAATTCAAGCACTATTTTATAGATGAGATGCAAGACACTTCACTCTTACAATGGCAGAATATGATACCGCTTATTGCCAATGCCCTATCGCAAGAAGGCACCGGTTTATTATTAGTTGGCGATACAAAACAATCTATATATCGCTGGCGCGGAAGCGAACCCGAACAATTTCTAACCTTGTCAAGCCCATTAAATTCAACAGAAGGGAATCCGTTTTTTATCGAAAAACAAACCCGGCCTTTAGATACTAACTACCGAAGTTATAGCGAAGTAATTCAATTTAACAATCACTTTTTTCAACATTTGGGGCATTTTTTTAATAAACAAGAATATGCTAAAATGTATCTCAGTGAAAACCGGCAAAAACAAACAGCAAAAAAAGGAGGGTATGTACAACTGACATTTATTGATAAAGAGTTAAAAAAAACCGATGAAAAAGTAAAGGGATATGCCGAAAAAGTATTGGAAATTGTACAAAAAGCAACAGACCAATTTAACCTGAATGAGATTTGTATATTGACACGAAAGCGGAGTCAAGGAGTTGCCATTGCCAATTTTTTGACAGAAAATGATATTGACATTATCAGTTCAGAAACTTTGTTATTACAAAACTCTGATAAGGTAATTTTTATAATCAATTTGCTTACCTATCTACAAAATAATGCTGCTAAGGAAGCCCTTGTGAACCTTTTGTATTTTTTACATAACGAATGGCAGCTAGCCGAAGACAAACATCTTTTTTTTAAGCGTTTGATAGGGTTAGAATACCATGAAGTTTTTAAAGAATTAGAAGAATATGGAGTTCATTTTGACGCCGATTTTTTCGCACAATTACCATTGTATGAAAGTGTAGAATATTGTGTGAGAAGTTTTCGACTGAATGCTTCTTCTGATGCTTATGTACAATTTTTTTTAGATGAAGTATTGCAGTTTTCATTAAAAAAATCGACAGATATTGCCGCTTTTTTAACATTTTGGGATACAAAAAAAGAATCGTTGAGCATTGTGGTGCCTGAAGAAAAAAATGCCGTTCGTATCATGACCATCCATAAAGCAAAAGGATTGGAATTTCCGGTAGTAATCTATCCTTTTGATCTTGATATTTATAGAGAACAACATCCGAAAGTTTGGTATCCCACAATACCTCCAGAAGATTATCATGGGTTTGAAGCACTACTTATTAATTGTAACAAATCTTTAGAAGTATCCGGAACTAAAGGAAAAGAAATTTATCAAGCACATCGCAACGAACTCGAATTAGATAATTTTAATCTGTTATATGTTGCCCTGACAAGAGCCATTGAGCAATTGTATATTATTGGAGAACCCAAAAAAACAGAAGGCCATTTAAAAACATTTTCACAATTTTTTATACATTATCTCCAAGCTGTTGGCCAATGGCAAGAACATCAACACAACTATTCTTTTGGAGATGCCAAAAGGGTTTCACCAATACCCGTACCTAAGAAAAATAGTTATGAATTTAACACATTAATTAGTTCTTCATGGCAATCTCACCATATTGCAATTGTAGCAAAGGCTGCATTGCAATGGGAAACAGGCAATGCTATTACTTATGGCAATTTAATACACGAATTATTATCTAAAATTAAAACTGAAGACGATGTAAACCAAGCTGTAGATGCCTGTACTGAGAGCGGAATGATAACCATAGCACAAGCCAAAGAGTTAAAAGCGTTGCTTTTCAACATTGTAACACATCCTGATTTAACGAGCTATTACCAACAAAACCTCACCGTTTTTAACGAGCGTGAAATAGTGACAGATACAGGTGAAGTGGTGATTCCTGACAGGTTTGTTATAAATGATAAGAACGAAGCAGTTATTATTGACTATAAAACCGGAAAACCGGATAAAAAATACCACTACCAATTAAATAATTATGCACAAACCATTGAAAAACTAGGATTTAATGTAATAAAAAAACTACTTGTGTATATAAGAGAAACCATTGTTATAGAGCACGTTTGAGGTTAGAAAATGATTTAAAAAAATTAATTTTAGGCCTGTTATCACAATGCTAAGAATTCGTTTGAACTTTTCTGTCAGAATTTTTTTATCTTGATACTATTAGAGCCTTTTTATGCCGTATAATAAGGCTATGGAAGACAGAAAAGACTATAATAAGGTGCAATAGGATAATTTTTAGCCAATTGAGAAAGTTTAAACGAGTTCAATTAAATATATTTGCTAAATGAATACAATTGACATTATACTTGCTGCACTATTACTTTTCGGATTGGTACGTGGTTTTATGAAAGGTTTTTTTGTAGAGGTAACCTCACTGGTAGCATTGGCCATAGGTTTATATGGAGCAATACATTTTTCTTACTTTATGGCCAATTATTTAAAAGGTCATGTATCATGGACAGAAAAATACATCCAAATAATTGCTTTTGCCGGTACTTTTGTAATTATTCTAGTATTGATTTCGTTTACAGGAAAATTTTTAACAAAAATTGCCGATAAAGCCTCATTAGGGTTTTTGAATAAATTTTTTGGAGCCGTTTTCGGACTTTTAAAAATAGGGTTGATAGTAAGTGTTGCAGTAATTGTATTCGATAAATTAAACAAAGCAATGCCTTTTGTACAAGAAGAAACCATACAAAATTCAATATTATATACACCGGTTAAAAACCTTGCCCCTATGCTATTTCCTTCTATTTTACAAAACGAATGGAAAGCCGTAAAAAAAGGATAAAAATAAAATTTGGTGCTTCGGCCTTCCGTCACCTAACTTCAAACTAAAAGTTATGTCAACAGCAAAAAAAGAATATAAAAGAATAACCACTAAATCGCTTGTCGAAATGAAGCGTAACGGAGAGAAAATTGCCATGTTAACGGCCTATGATTATACCATGGCAAAAATTGTAGACCATGCCGGTATAGACGTTATTTTAGTAGGCGATTCTGCTTCTAATGTTATGGCAGGCCACGAAACTACCTTGCCCATTACTTTAGATCAAATGATATATCACGCTTCTTCGGTGATACGGGCAATAGACCGGTGTTTGGTATTGGTAGATTTGCCTTTTGGCACCTATCAAGGCAACTCTAGAAAAGCGCTGGAGTCGGCCATAAGAATTATGAAAGAATCGGGGGCGCATGCCGTAAAATTGGAAGGGGGCGAAGAGATAGCAGAATCTATTTCTCGAATTTTAACCGCTGGTATCCCAGTAATGGGGCATTTAGGCTTAACCCCACAATCTATCTATAAATTTGGTACTTATACCGTACGAGCAAAAAAAGAAGCCGAAGCCAATCAACTAAAAAAAGACGCCAAGCTATTAGAAAAACTAGGCTGTTTTGGAATTGTACTCGAAAAAGTACCGGCAAAATTGGCCAAAGAAATTGCCGAGAGTATTCGCATACCCGTAATTGGCATCGGTGCGGGTAGTGGTGTTGATGGGCAAGTATTGGTAACCCATGATATGTTAGGAATGACCCATGAGTTTAATCCGCGGTTTTTGCGGAGATATTTAGATTTATATACAGAAATGAATGACGCTTTTAAACAGTATATTGAAGATGTTAAAAGTATTGACTTCCCCAATGAGAAAGAGCAATATTAAAAAAAACCCCGCATTGCGAGGTTTTTTTTAATACTATTCTAATTTCATTACTATTAATTAGTTTGAGTATCAGTTAACGGAACAGGAATTACATTATATATTATATCTCCCGCCCTATCAATAGGTAACGTATTAGATAAGTTATATCTTCTTAAGTCAAACATTCTGTGATTTTCTGACCACAAAGAATACCTTCGCTGCTTTAACATCTCTGTTACCAAAGAAGCATCATCTGTTGCTCCGGAGTAATTTGGTAAGCCCGCAGCATTTCTAATTACATTTAACGCAGCTACTGCTTGTGCATTGTCATTACCTATTTGGTCTTCGGCATAAACTAAAATTAATTCTTCATTTCTAGCCAAATCAATAGGCGAAATATTCTCGGCATAAAGCCTTGTTTCATGGGTACCATTAAGGCCATCTTGGGTGGTAGGATTTGGCCTAACAGCCGATTTAGAACTTACTCTTGTATCACCCGGTTCGGCATCAGCTATCCAACTATTGTGCACGATAATTTGGTCTCCATTATTAGGATTGGCTGCAGTTGAAGGGCCTTTATATACCGGATTGGTTTGATCGCCGCTACTTGTACTAAAAACATGTTTTGGTCCTATTTTTAAATCTCCATTTAAATCAAAATAAGAACTATTTAGTGCTGTAAGAGAGGCACTTTTATCACCGGCATAAAGTGCTGCAATTGCAGCTACTGCCCTATTAAATTCTCCAAAACTTGAAGGTGTGTCAAATCCGTCAAATCCTGCTAATGCAAAAGCAAATGTTGATCCGGCAGCATTCAAATCGGTTAAGCCGCCATCTAACATTGTTCTTATTTCTGCTATTGCAGCATCAAATTCTAAAATGGGCCCTAAATTATTTTCATCGGCAACATCAACTCTTGCCCTATCATAAGTTTTGAGCACTTCAATCAATTCATAGGCAATGATGGTTTTTGCAAAACCAACATATCCGGCTTTTTGTGCATCAGTAATGGCTCCTGTATTACTAGCAGCCTGAATTAAGATATTAGCATTTTTAATACATCTATATCTTCCTGCCCAAGGTGCGGTAGCATAAAAGTCGCCATTTTCTAATGTAGAGCCATTTTTACCCAAAAGGTTGGCTGTATTTCTCGGGTCTGCATCAAATAAGTATAGTTCTCTGGCCATAGTGCCGCTAGCTGTAGTTTGAATACCCAACGAATTTCGCATGGTAGATTCAATACCAACCACTAAATTATTTAATTGATTGATAGAAGCATTAGATAAAATTCCTTCTAAGCTAGGTCTATTAGGGTCTGTTTGTTCATCAAAAGTACATGAAGTAATTCCTACTAAAAGCACTGCAAATAGTAAAAGATGAACGTTAATTGTTTTTATTTTATATATTTTCATTGCTTTTATTTTAAAAATTAACATTTAAGTGAAAATAAAACTGTCTAGTACTAGGAAATGGTGTTACGTCTATTCCACTTGAGAGTCCTGCACTACCATTGGTAGAAACTTCAGGGTCATAACCTGAATAATTTGTAATAGTAAATAAATTTCTGGCCGAAACACCTACTTTAATACCATTGAGAGCACCTCCAAAAGAATCTAAAATCTTTTGTGGGAATCTGTAATACAAGGCCACTTCTCTTAGTTTAACATAATCTGCGGGCTCAATAAAACGGGTAGCTACAAATCCTGAAGCTGCCCTAGCTTGTCCGGCAGGCGTATCTAAATCAGGTGTATTTCCTCCTAAGTCTGTCAATAAGGTTGTTAAATTAATATTTTCCCCTCCTTGTTTCCAATGTAGTAAAAACGAAAAATCAAAATTCTTTAGGAAAGTAATACTGTTATCAAAAGACATTTGAAAATCAGGCTCGGCATCTCCAATTTGAGTAGGTACTCCGTTAACCGTACCTGCCAATTGAGTAACAGGTTTTCCTTGTTCAATATAGAAAGTTCCTAGCCCCAATCCAAATCCGGCGCCCGGTACGGCGAAAGCAGGAACACTTAACCGTGTAATTTCAGAATCATTGAACCAAAATCGAATTCCTGAATTCCATTGAAAGTTTTCTGAAGTGAAAGCATCAATGTTTAGTGATAATTCGATTCCTTTGTTTACTAAATCAGCAACATTAGTAGTTTGGGTTGCGAATCCTGAAGATGAAGGAAGTGTTCTTGTTAACAGTAAGTCTTTAACTTTTCTATTATAATACGTTGCTTCTAAAGTAACTTTGTCAAAAAGTTTTACGTCAAATCCGAATTCAAATTCTGAAGAGGTTTCAGGTTTAAGATTTGGGTCTCCTTTTCCGGGATTTATACTTGATCCGCCATTACCACCAATAGAGGTGGAATTCAAACTGGTAAATAATGATCCAAAGCCGGCAGAAGAACCTGTTTCACCATAAGCAGCTCTAAGTTTGAACTGGTTAATAGATTCAGATTTCCAAAAATCAAAATTATTTAAATTAACAGCTAAAGAAGCCTTTGGGAATCCATATAATTTATTAGGGTCGCCATTTAATGTAGATTTGTCTAACCTGTATCCAACGGTTGCTATTAATTGGTCTTTATAATTTCCTTCTACTTGCCCAAAATATCCAAATTCTCTAACCTGATTGGTAGTTTGTGCAATACTTTGATTATTTCCTTGGCTAAGGTTTGTTTGACCCGGAATTAAATCTGAAGTAGTACTCAACACTAAATCTGCCACTTGGTCAAGATACGTAACCCCTGCTTGGGTAGTTAAACTCAAATCATTTTCTATGGCTTCATAGTTCCACACTCCGATAATTTGTGAGTTGAAATTAGTAAATCCGTTTTTACCAACTGCAATGAATCCGTTTTGCCCACTGGCTATTTGCCCTTGATGTGTTTCAGGCACATAAACATTGGTTTGGTTGGCTAAATAGTCTAGGCCAAAATTACTAACTATTTTAACCCTATTTCTATCGTCAGAATATAGGTTTGTATTCACTTTTATCCCTCCAATATATCGATTGTTCAAATCGGTATTTTTAGCTTGGTCTCTTACAAAAATTGGATTTCCGGGATAATTAGGGTTATTCGGATAATTTCCAAATTCATCGGGAAAAAGATTAATCCAAGGCCTTGTAAACGCTAAGGTATACCCAAAACTTAAGCCTCCTTCATTTTCATTACCGGTAAAACTTCTACTGGAAGTACTTCTGATAAAATTTGAGCTGATAGAAAAATCAAAAGTTTTTGACAATTTATGATCAATATTTGCTTTTATAGAAACCCTGTCAAAACCGGTATTTTTAATAATTCCATCTTCATCTCTATAAGAAGCTCCTACATAAAATTTTGTTTTTTCATCACCGCCGCTGGCACTCACTTTTGTTTCGGTGATAAGCCCTTTTTCTCCATAAATTACATCCTCATAGTCAATAAGTCCTCCATTGGCAATGGCTTGGTTAAACAGTACGACTTCCGCAGCATTAAAGGTAGATTCTACGTTAGCGGCATTCCAATTTCTCAATCCTATAGGGTTTGAAATTTCAGTAAACCCAACATTTTGCCCAAAGCTAAATCTGGTTTTACCACTTCTTCCTCTTTTGGTAGTAATGATAATAACCCCTGCATTTGCCCTAGTTCCATAAATTGCAGCTGCAGATGCTCCTTTTAATACTTCTATGTTTTCAATATCATTAGGGTCTATATCCGCAAGCCTGTTAGCGGCATTTTCTTCATTACCTCTATTAGCACCGGAAGCAAATCGCAACCCTGATGGAATTTCAACATTACTAATATATACTCCGTCAACAATTATTAACGGCTGGTTATTACCAACTATAGAAGAGATACCACGTAATCGCAGTGCAAAACCTCCACCCGGCGCTCCAGATGAAGAAATGATATTAACCCCGGTTAATTTACCGTACAAAGCCCCATCTACTGAAGTTTGAGCAGTTTTTCCAACCAGATCTTCGGCAGATACCGTAGATACGGCATTTGCTAGGTTTGACCTTTTAATAGAAGATGCCAAACCGGTTACCACCACCTCATCCAAACTAACAGCATCTTCACTAAGTACTATGATAACGGCTTCTTCAGAAGAAACCACTTCTTCTTTGGTAGTGAAGCCTAATGAAGAGACTAAGATAGTTACAGGTAATTGATTGACTTTTAGGCTAAAATTACCATCTCCGTCAGAAGTGGTACCATTGGTGGTTCCTTTTTGTAAAATACTTGCAAAAGGAATTACTTCTCCATTACTGTCTGTTACTTTTCCGGAAATTGTTTGCGCCAATAGGGTTAAAGGCAACAAAAAAACACAGAAAAACAACAACTTTTTAAATAGTAGTTTTCGTATCATTATATTTGAATTAATTAGTTTATAGTGGGCAAATATTGTTTTTTTTTAACAAAAATCAAAGAAACTTGCCATTAAGTTTATGTTTTTAACAATAAAAAGACATGTATATCATTATTTTTTTGCGATTTGTTTACTTTCGTTGCTTTTAGCGTTAAAAATATTGTTTTAACCAAATTTTAACAACAACGGCAAGTGTTAAAGCGTAAATTTGCTTTCCTAAAAAAACAGCTGTTATTTGTAACTATATAATATTGAAAAAATTAAATTAAAGAATGGAAGAAATAAACTCAAGTATTGACATCAGGGCAATCAATGAAAAAATTGAAAAAGAAAGTGCCTTTGTCGACTTATTGAATCTCGAAATGAATAAGGTAATCGTTGGTCAAAAACACATGATCGAACGCTTATTAATCGGTTTATTGGGCAATGGCCATATTTTGTTAGAAGGTGTGCCTGGATTGGCAAAAACATTAGCTATTAATACCTTAGCAAAAGCGGTAAAAGGCTCATTTAGCAGGATACAGTTTACACCCGACTTATTGCCGGCAGATGTTATAGGTACGATGATTTATAATATAAAAGACAATGATTTTTCAATAAAAAAGGGCCCTATCTTTGCCAATTTTGTACTCGCTGATGAGATTAACAGAGCGCCGGCTAAAGTACAATCGGCATTACTCGAAGCGATGCAAGAGCATCAGGTTACCATTGGTGATACCACCTTTAAGTTACCCGAACCTTTTTTGGTAATGGCCACACAAAACCCCATAGAACAAGAAGGCACCTATCCGTTGCCTGAAGCACAAGTTGACCGTTTTATGTTAAAAACCGTTATTGATTATCCTAAAATTAGTGAAGAACAATTGATAATGCGCAACAACCTAAAAGGCAGTTTTGAAAAAGTAAATGCCGTAGTAAGTTTAAAAGAAATTTTAAGCGCCAGAAATGCTGTGCAAGAAGTGTATATGGATGAGAAAATAGAAAAATATATACTAGATATAATTTTTGCCACACGCTCGCCCGAAGAATACAGATTACCCGATTTGAATCCGTTAATTAGTTTCGGCGCCTCTCCTAGAGGTAGTATTAATTTGGCAATGGCATCAAAATGTTATGCCTTTATCAAACGCAGAGGTTATGTAATACCCGAAGATGTTAGAGCCGTAGTACACGATGTGCTGCGCCACAGAATTGGCATTACCTATGAGGCCGAAGCAGAGAATATCACTTCTGTTGATATTATCAACAAAATTGTAAATGAGGTAGAGGTACCATAGTGAATGTTTACTCGTGTATTTGTTTAATCATTTCAATTAATAATAGCTAACGATTAAACGCATAAACAAATTAACAATTCAACAATAAGAAGTGGATACTAAAGAAATATTAAAGAAAGTTCGTAAGATAGAAATTAAGACACGTCGTTTGTCTGACCATATCTTTTCAGGAGAATATCACAGTTCTTTTAAAGGGCGGGGTATGACCTTTTCTGAAGTAAGGCAATATCAATATGGTGATGATGTACGCTCTATTGACTGGAATGTTACAGCGCGTTATAACGATACTTTTGTAAAAGTATTTGAAGAAGAGCGCGAATTGACTATGGTATTGATGGTAGACGTAAGTGGTTCAGAACTTTTTGGTACTACCAAACAATTTAAAGGCGATACGATTACCGAAATTAGTGCAACGCTGGCATTTTCGGCAATTCAAAATAATGATAAGGTGGGGTTGCTATTGTTTTCTGACGAGATAGAACTCTTTATTCCGCCTAAAAAAGGAAAATCGCATGTACTGAGAATTATCAGAGAGCTGATAGAATTTCATCCTAAAAGTAAAAAAACCAATATTACCCAAGCATTACGGTACCTTTCAAATGTAATGAAAAAGAAAGCCATTGTTTTTATCTTATCAGATTTTATGGATGACGATTATGATAATGCGTTGAAAATAGTGGGCAGAAAACACGATGTAACAGGTATTCGGGTATATGATAAACGCGAAGAACAAATTCTGAAATTAGGAATGGTACCCATGCTTGATGCAGAAACCCAAAATACGATGTTGGTAAATACAAATTCAAAAAAGATAAGAACTAATTATAAGGCACATTATTTAAAAAAAGTCGATTATTTTGAAAATACATTTAGGCGGAGCGGTTCAGGTACTATCCATACACGTATTGATGAGAGTTATGTAAAAAAATTATTGGGTTATTTTAAACGAAAAGGGGCCAAATGAAGTTGATGACAGAAAAAAATATCGAAAAAATTCCCTTTTGGATGATGGTTAGGGATATAATTAAGTGGCAGCATGATAATGGCTTGCAGCCATGTTTTGCTAAGCTGAAAAAGAAATTTATTGTAGCCACAGTACTGCTTATAGGATTTTTAGGGATAGCGCAAACCCCGCCTAAAGTTTCTGTAAAAGTAGATACTACCAAGATTAGGATAGGCGAACAAATTCACTATCAAATTTCAGTAGAAAATGCCGGCACAGGGGTTATCTTTCCGAAATTACGCCTTGACAGCTTACAAAAAGTAGAAATTGTAGAAGCCAATGCTATTGACACCTTAAAAGACAGGCTTGTAAAAAAATATAAACTTACCAGTTTTGATAGTGGTAGCTACCTAATTCCGAAACAAGCCATTTATATTTGGAACCAACCGTACTATACCGATTCTATAAAAATTGATGTGGCTACCGTAGCTGTTGATACCCTCAAACAGAAAATGTACCCGATAAAAGCCATACAAAGCGAGCCGTATACTTTTGACGATTTTAAATCTTACTTTTGGTGGATTTTAGGAGCGCTTTTAATAATCGGAATCATTTTATACTTTGTGTTGAGGAAAAAGAAAACGGCAGAAGAAATTATTGCCGGTATTCCGCCGTATCAATTAGCCGTGAGCAGGTTAAAAGCATTGGATGAAAAACAACTGTGGCAAAAGAATAAAATAAAACAATACTATATAGAATTAACAGATATTATACGTACCTATATAGAAAAAGAATTGAAAATTCCGGCATTAGAATCTACTACCGATGAATTGCTGGAAACCATTACTGATTTTAATACTTCGAGTTCGTTAAACCTGCCCGAAGAGACTATTCAAAAGTTACAAAAATTACTGAAAGAATCAGATTTGGTAAAATTTGCCAAATACAAACCGTTGATTAATGAAATTGAGTTGCACCGTAATGATGCCGGTGCCATTATTGACGAAATAAAAACGACAAAACCTCCAGAAGAAGACACTGCTCAAATTACAAATCAAGAAGAAACCATTGCTGAGATTTCTGACGATGTGGTTCCGGCAAAACAAAAAGTTATAAAGAAAAAATGGAGTACAAAAAGAATCATCATATCCAGCATAATTATCATTGTTTTGGCAGGAATGGCAACTGTAGGATATTATGCGTTTAAAGGGTATAAATATGCCAAAGAAAATATTATTGGCGAGAGTACTAAAGAACTCGTAAATACAAAATGGATTAAAAGCACCTATGGATACCCTCCGGTAACCTTAGAAACGCCAAAAGTTTTAAAGTCTAAAAAAGGTAAGGTTCCAGAACAATATAAAAATGCCATAAAGCAAACTTCGGTATTTACTTATGGCAGTTTATTGAGTAATTTTTCTATTGCCGTTACCTCAACAGAGTATACCGATTTGATAACGTCGTTTAATTTAGAAACAAGTGTAGAAGGCGCATTGCAAAATATAAAAGCTTCGGGGGTAAACCTAACTTCTGTAAATAAAGAGCCTTTTTATATTGGTAATGTCGAAGCCATGAAAGTTGTGGTAGCATATACCTTTACCAATCCGATTACAAAAAAAGAAGAAAGAGCTATCGGAAATATGGTGATAACGGGAGGTAAAAGTGGGTATATATCAGTTGTTGTCGCCCATAAAAGTGATGATGAAAACGGTAAACGAATAGCAGAACGAATTATGAATTCAATTGAATTAGACGATGAAACTTTGGAATAATTTAGAATTGACAAATCCTGAATTCTTGTGGTTATTGCTGTTGATACCGCTATTGGCCCTTTGGTATTTTTTTGTAGGTAAAAAAGATGCTTCGCCACTGATAATATCAAGTACCAAGGGTTTTGAAGCAACATCAGTAATGGCAAAATTGAAACCGTTATTATACGCTTTACGTTTATTGGCATTAACAATTTTAATTATAGCCTTGGCACGGCCCAGAAATGTAGAAGTAAGTAAAAAGACAAAAACTACCAGAGGTATTGATATCGTTATGGCAATTGATGTCTCGGCTAGTATGTTGGCCAAAGATTTACGGCCCAATAGATTAGAAGCCTTAAAAAATGTAGCCATCACTTTTGTCAATAAAAGGTCCAATGATAGAATTGGCATTGTAGAATATGCCGGTGAAAGTTTTACAAAAACACCCATTACCAGTGATAAGCGTATTGTTATCAATACTATTAGAAAACTGCGTTGGGGCGATTTAGAAGGCGGTACTGCCATTGGTATGGGATTGGGCTCTGCAGTCAACAGGTTAAAAGACAGCAAAGCAAAAAGTAAAGTAATTATTTTATTGACTGACGGTGTCAACAATTCAGGTTTTGTAGACCCAAAAACGGCAACCGATTTGGCCAAAGAACTGAATATAAAAGTATACACTATTGGATTAGGAACGAACGGAATGGCACCTTTTCCGGTAGCTAAAGACCCTAGCGGAAAACTTATTTTTAGAAATGCACCCGTAGAAATAGATGAACAATTATTAAAATATATCGCCAATGAAACCGGAGGTAAATATTTCAGGGCTACCAATAATAAAAAATTGGCACTGATATATGAAGAGATTAATAAATTAGAAAAAACAAAAATAGAAGAGTTTAAATATTATAATTTTCAAGAAAAATACCGCCCTTTGGTTTTATTAGCCGGATTTTTGATATTGCTTGAAATGTTATTTCGGTTTACACTCTTTAGAAGCTTTATTTAGCGTAACCACTAAGAACACTAAGGATGCACAATGGACACTAAGAAAATAAAAACAGAAAATGAAATTGCAAAAATAGTTTTTAATTGTGCATTGAAAGTTCATAGACAATTGGGGCCAGGATTATTAGAAAGTGCTTATGAAGAATGTTTGTTTTATGAATTGGTAAATATTGGACTCAGGGTAGAAAAGCAAAAACCATTACCATTAATATATGAAGGTGTTAAATTAGAAATTGGATATAGAATTGATTTAATGGTTGAAAATAAATTTATAGTTGAAATAAAATCGGTAGAAAATTTAAATGATGTGCATCTAGCACAAATTTTAACTTATCTAAAATTATCAGATTGCAAATTAGGAATGTTAATCAATTTTAATGTAACGTTAATAAAAAACGGAATAAAAAGAGTAATCAATGGTTCATTATAATCCCTTTGTGTCCTTTGTGATTACTTATCCGACAGGTAGGTATAATCATTGTGTCCTTTGTGGTTAAGTTATAAACAAATACACATTAATAAATGTATCAATTAGAAGACAAAACATATTTTAGTTACTTTATAGCAATTGCCATTTTGCTAATTGCTTATGTATTTGTATTGCTGTGGAAGAAGAGAAAGCAAAAGGCCTTTGCAGACAATGATTTATTAGAAAAATTAAGTCCCGAAGCATCTGTATTTAAAGATGTACTAAAAATAATAACCATTGCTTTGGCGTTGTCTTTTTTAATCGTTGCCTTAGTAAATCCCAAAATGGGTACAAAACTCAAAACCATTAAACGCGAAGGCGTTGATGTTGTTTTTGCTTTAGATGTATCGAAGAGTATGTTGGCCGAAGATATCGCTCCCAATAGGTTAGAAAAAGCCAAACAAATCATCTCTAAAATTATTGATAAATTAGGAAGCGATAGAGTAGGGATTATCATCTATGCCGGTAATGCCTATCCGTTGTTGCCGATTACAACAGACCAGGCAGCGGCTAAAATGTTTTTACAAAATGCCAATCCCGATATGGTATCATCACAAGGAACAGCCATTAATGAGGCCCTAAAATTGGCAAAAAGCTATTACGATGATGATGAACAAACCAATAGATACCTATTTGTGGTTTCAGATGGTGAAGACCATGAAGAAAATGTGAGTTATATTGCTGATGAAGCTACCAAAGAAGGCATTAAGATTTATACTATTGGCGTAGGCACATCCGAAGGAAGCCCTATTCCGTTAAAACGAGACGGAGTGCTTATGGGATATAAAAAAGATAGAAAAGGAGAGGTGGTTATTACAAAACTCAATGAGCAAACATTACAGAAAATTGCCAGTGAAGGCAATGGCGAATACCTCTATGGAAATAATACCTCTAAAACCGTAGCGTATATTGAAGATTTATTATTGAAAGCCGATAAAAAAGAATTTGAAACCAAACAATTTTCTGATTTTAAAGACCAATTTCAATGGTTTATAGTGTTGGGAATCTTGTTTTTAGTTTTTGATACACTTATGCTGAATAAGAAAACCCATTGGATTCAAAAACTCAACCTGTTTAACGAAAGAAAAAAGGAAATAAAATGAAGAAGATACTAAGTTTGTTTTTTTTGATGGTAGCACTCATTGGATTTTCGCAAGAAAAAAACGCCGATAAAAAACCCAAAGTGCAACGAGCCGAAAAACAACTCCTCCGTCAAGGAAACGATTTCTACAAGCAACCAAATTATGTAGAGGCAGAAGTGCAGTATAAAAAAGCATTACAGCAAAATTCGAATTACGAAAAAGCCAATTATAATTTAGGAAATGCAATTTACCAACAAAATAGGTTTAAAGAAGCAATACCAAGATATGAGTTGGTTGCAAAGACTACCGAAGATAAATTAGCTAAGGCAGAATCATTCCATAATATTGGCAATGCGCTGATGAAAGAAAAACAATACGAAAAAGCTATTGAAGCCTATAAAAATGCGTTGCGGAATAATTCTAAAGATGATGAAACCCGTTATAATTTGGCGTTGGCACAAAAACTGTTGAAAAAGAAACAAAATCAAAATAAAGACAACAAGAATAAAAACAAAGACAAAAATAAGGATAAAAACAAAGACAAAAACAAAGACAATAAGGATAAGAAAGATAAAAACAACGATAAAGACAAGAATAAGAAAGGCGACGATAAAGATAAAAACAAGAATAAAAATCAAAATAAAGACAAAAACAAAGACCCTAAAAACGGTGATAAAGACAAGCAAAAGCAACCGCAAAAGCCTCAGCCAAATAAATTATCGCCACAGCAGATAAAACAATTGTTAGAGGCCATGAATAAAGAAGAAAATAAAACACAAAAGAAAGTAAATGCCAAAAAAGTAAAAGGCAGAAAGATAAAACAAGAAAAAGATTGGTAATGAATCTAAACCAAGTTACCATACCATCGATAGATGTTGCGAAATCGGCAGCATTTTATAAAACGTTAGGCTTGCAGCTTATTGTTGATGCACTGCCCCGATATGTGCGTTTTGAATGCCCTGATGGCGAAGCTACTTTTTCAATTCACAAAGTAGATGAATTGCCAAAAGGGAATGGCGTGATGGTTTATTTCGAAAATGAGAACCTTGATAAAAAAGTTCAAGATTTGATAAATAAAGGTATTGAATTTGAAGAATTACCCAATGATAAAACATGGAAATGGAGGGAAGCCCGATTAAAAGACCCTGATAATAATCAAATTATTATCTTTCGGGCAGGTAAAAATAGAAAAAACCCACCTTGGAGAATTAAAAGCGAAAAAGAATGATGATGAAAAATGTTGTAGTAATACTATTAATTATAAGCCAACAGTTATTGGCACAAGATGTGTCGTTTAAAACTACCGTAAGCAAAAACAGGCTTGGGGTGAATGAACGTTTACGTATTACGTTTACTATCAATAAGCAAGGAGCTGATGATTTTACGCCTCCCGATTTTAAGAATTTTAAAGTATTGGCAGGACCGATGCAATCGAGTAATTTTTCAAGTTTTAATGGTAAAGTGTCATTCGAGCAATCGTATATTTATACCATACAACCTAAAAGAAAAGGGGTCTTTACAATTCCATCGGCCAGTATTAAATATGACGGAAAGATACTCAAAACAAATACCGTTAAAATTACGGTTACCAATGCTGTCGCAATCCCTAAAGACCCCAATAATCCAACATTTATCGCTTCACAAAATATTCATTTAGTGGCCGAAATATCAAATACCAATCCGTACGTAGGTGAAAGTATTTCGGTAGTTTATAAAATTTATGTAGATGTTACTAAAGTGAGTGTGCGCAATACCCGCGAAGTAGAATCACCATCATTCAATGGTTTTTGGAATCAGAATATAGAAGTAAACCGGTGGGAGCCTAAAGAAGGTTCTTTTCAAGGCAAGCCCCACCGTTATGCAATTATTAAAAAAACAGTACTCATTCCGCAAAAAGCCGGTAAATTGAGTATTGACCCGATGGAAATAGAAATAACGGCAGGCGTACCCATTGGTAGGAGGGATTTATTTGGCAATATGATTTCAAATAATACCACCCTTACACTATCAACAGGCAAACGCATTGTAGAGGTAAAACCCTTGCCATTAGCAAATAAACCCATTGATTTTTCGGGAGCCGTAGGCGATTTTAATTTTAAAGTAATCTCTAACAAAACAACGTTGAAAGCTAATGAATCTGCCCAAATTAAAGTAGAAGTTTCGGGTAAAGGAAATTTAAAACTCGTGAGTTTGCCCGATATAGAAACCCCAAATGGATTAGAAAAATATGCCCCTGAACACAAAGAGAATATTACTACTACCCTTGGCGGATTGGTGGGTAATATTTACGATCAATATACCGTCGTACCACAATTTAGAGGCAAGTTTAAAATTCCGCCTGTATCGTTTTCATATTTTAGCCTAAAAGATAAAACCTATAAAACCGTCACTTCAGAGGCCATTATTATCAATGTGCCACAAGGAAAAACACCTACCGAGGTTGATATTGCTACGAGTGTTTTTAAAAGAGATGTTATCAGTAATGCCAAAGACATTCGGTATATAAGTACCAAAGCGAGTTTACAACCCATAGAAGAGAAAGAAGATTTTTTAGGGTCAACATTATTTTATACCCTGTTAGTATTGCCTTTATTATCCATTCCGTTGGGTATTTTTATCGGTATGAAAAAGAGGGAAAGAGATAGCGATATCATTGGCAACAAACGTAGAAAAGCTGATAAGTTGGCCAAAAAGTATTTATCGGCAGCCAAAAAACAGCTAAAAAATAAAGAACAATTTTATATTGCTTTAGAAAAAGCATTACACAATTACCTAAAAGCAAAATTACAAGTAGAAACTACTGATATTAGTAAAGAAAAGATTAGTGAATTGTTGCAAAAACGTAAGGTAGATACAGATACTATTGATGATTTTATCAAAGTGTTGAGCGATTGTGATTATGCACGATATACACCAACAACCAACATAATGATGCGGCAAGAATATGATAAAGCCAGAACCATCATTGCTAAAATAGATAAACAATTATAAATTTATGCTCGAGCCTTTTGCCTCCGTTTAAGACAGGCTAAAGTCAAAGAGCCTCTGTTTAATATGAAAAAAAAACTATTCATAACACTATTACTTCTCACAAAGGCATTGTTTGCCCAACAAGCAGACAGCCTGTTTGTTGAAGCAAATAAACTATATCAAAATGAAGAATATACCAAGGCTTTAGAATTGTATAAAAAGATAGAAGCAACTAAAAAACCTTTAAAGCAAATAGACAGGCTTTATTATAATATTGCCAATGCAAATTATAAACTCAATAGGGTGGCTCCGGCAATTTATTATTACGAAAAGGCCTTAATGGAAAATCCTAACAATACGGATGCCCGGTTCAATTTAGGATTCGCAAAACAGATGGCCATTGATAATATAGAGCCTTTGCCCAAAACCATTTCACAAAAAATTACTGAAGGTTTTATATTAAAACTAAACTATAATACTTGGGCGTGGTTAGCCGTGAGTTTCTCATTGCTATTCGCCGTATTATTTTTGCTCTATCATTTTTCTTACAGTTCGGGCAGTAAACGTTTTTATTTTGTTTCGAGTATTGTCAGTGCTTTTTTAGCATTGCTCACCATAGCTTTTGCCTATCACAATTACAATACTGTAACCTCTAACAAGCCGGCTATTGTTTTTGCCCAACAGGCAGATGTAAAAAGTGCCCCTACCATGTCTAGCGAAGTTAATTTTCAGTTGCACGAAGGCACCAAAGTTCAAATATTAGAAAGTTTAGACAATTGGGAAAAAATAAAAATTGCCGATGGTAAAATGGGTTGGATAGTAGCCGATGATATACGGGAGTTGAAATAAAGGTTGTGCCAATTCAGCAAAATGGATATGCCAACTAATGGTGATTTTTATTTCTCAAAAACAGCGACTGAATTTTTTTTATTAAATGAGAGCCTAAAAACATGCCTATGAGTAATAATAAAATTAATAAACTCACTGAAAAAATACTTGGGTTCTTTTCGTCTTTGAGCAAATAAATTATAAAAAAAGCCAACAAAGCACTTGCATATAGCAGCATTGTGTTATTAGATTTAGTTTTCATAGATAGTTACTTTATTCTTTTTACAAAGAAGTGCTATGATGCACTTCTTTAAAACAAATCAATTTTTGGTCAGCTTTACATTTAAACCGATAGATAAAATAATATCTAGGGTTACATGATTTTTTAATGGGATGAGCTCCTATTCTTATTCAATGGCTAAGGTAGCAAAAACTTGAGAAAAAGAAGAACAATTGCTATATATTTTTTAAAATATCCAATAACAGAGAGGCACTACCTAAAAACTATGAATTTTTAAATTAGCGGTTTTCGTGACGGGAAAAAAAGAAAAGAAAGATTGATTACTAATCAATCAAATTAAAAAAAGCACTACTAAAAATGCTATTCTAAATTACATAAGCTTTATGAAAAACCCATAATATTGCAACACTACGTTCATGTTGGGTGCTACGCACCACACGAACGCTTAGTTATTGGTGGTAGTTTTCTTTTCTTGATTTAGAATATTTATATATCATATACATAACTAATTGAATTATACCAACAATTAATAATAGTTGGGTCAAATTCATATTATTATCAAAATAGAAATAAATACTCATAGCTATGAAAATTACACCGTATAATAATCCATTTTTTGCTCTATATGTTAAGTATTTAGATATTTTATTGGTCTCAAATTTAGTTAAAACTATGCACTTTAGTGCATTTCGCTTTAGCTTCTAAAAACTTTACCTTTGTAGTATGTCAAAACAAAGAGTAAATGGTCATACCGTTTCAAGGTTAACAG
>Ga0256841_1000392_pt1 | contig 46168 bp, 38 predicted proteins | sample 356308metaG_FD_185971 | JGI IMG/M metagenome (GOLD analysis project Ga0256841, IMG submission 185971) | Hydrothermal vent microbial communities from Mid Atlantic Ridge, Atlantic Ocean - 356-308 | ecosystem: Environmental > Aquatic > Marine > Hydrothermal vents | place: Atlantic Ocean: Mid...
TGGCCACCCGCAACGGCCGCAAGGTCATCAAGGCGCGCCGTGCCAAGGGCCGCGACAGGCTCACGCCCTGAGCCGGGTTGGCACCCGCCAAAGAGGGCCTGCCCAAGGCGCGCCGCCTCCTGAAGGGGCGCGAATTCGCCCGTGTCTTTGCCGCCCCCCGCAAGCAGATCGACCGCTACTGGGTCGTGCTGGCACATGAGAACGGGTTGAAGGAGGCGCGCCTCGGCTTGGCCATTTCACGGCGTTGTTCATCCCGCGCGGTCGTGCGTAACCGCCTCAAGCGCCTCTGGCGCGAGGGCTTCAGGCGCCATGCGCAACTCTTGCCGCCGCTGGACCTGGTGGTCCTCTGTCGCCATCCCGCCGCGGCCGCCACCAACCGCATTCTCCTCGCGAGCATAGAACGACTCATACGAAGGCTGGCAACATCCCCATGCGCACCCTCTTCATCGCCTTCATCCGCCTCTACCGGCTCCTCTTGAGCCCGTTTCTCGGCAACCACTGCCGGTTCTATCCCAGTTGCTCCAGCTATGCCGAGACCGCAATCCGCTCGCACGGCGTCCTCCGTGGGGGCTGGATGGCCCTCAGACGTCTTGCGCGCTGCCATCCCTGGCATGAAGGCGGATTCGATCCCGTGCCCGAAGCGCACGAACACCATTGAGTATTATCCCCCGTCATCATGGACAACCTGCGCCTCATCCTGCTGTTCTCCCTGGGTTTCACCCTGCTGCTCATCTACCAGGCCTGGATGAAGGACTATGGTCCGCAGACGGCGCCGGCGGCCGCCGTATCCACCCAGACGGCCGGTTCCTCCGCTGGGCGGGAGCAGCAACCAGGGGCCTCCGCACCCGAGCGGATACCCCCCGCGGCCGTTCCCGCGGATTCCACGGCCACAATCCAGGCGGCCCCCGTCACTCAGTCCCCGGCCGCCGGGCACGTGGAGGTGGAGACCGATGTGGTCAAGGCCGAGATCTCCCTCAAGGGCGGAACCCTGTCCGGGCTCTGGCTCCTCGCCTATCCGGTCTCTCTCGAACACCCGGAGCGGAAGATCCGCCTGTTCAAGGGGACGGAGCCCAATCTCTACCTTGCCCAGAGCGGCGTGGTGGGGCCGCCGAAGGCCCCCTCCCCCACCCATGAGGCACTGTTCCATGCCGCCTCCACCCGTTATCGCCTGGGCAAGGGGCAGGACGACCTGGTGGTGGAACTGAAGTGGAAGGACGGCCATGGGCTCAGGGTGTCGAAGCGTTTCCACTTCCATCGTGCCCGCTATGTGGTGGAGCTGGAACAGGTCGTCGAAAACCACTCGCAAGCGCCCTGGACCGCCCGGGCCTACTACCAGTTGCAGCGTTCCGAGCCCCACAAGCAGAAGGGGGTCAAGGACTTCTTTCAGAGCCGCACCTTTACCGGCGCCGCCTATTACACGGAGGAAAAGAAGTTCGAGAAGCTGCCCTTCACGGAATTCAAGGAAAAGACCCTGGACCTGGAGGCCAAGGGCGGTTGGATCGCCATGGTCCAACATTATTTCATGAGCGCCTGGATCCCCCCCGCCGACGAGGTCTTCCACTTCTACAACCAGACCGTGCCTGGGCCCCGCTTTCAGGTAGGCGTCTATTCGACCTCCAGGGAGATCGCCCCCGGGTCCGAGGTGCGGTTCCGTTCCACCCTCTACGCCGGGCCCGAGCTTCAGGACGAGCTGGCCAAGATCGCCCCGGGCCTGGAACTCACCGTGGACTACGGCTGGTTCACCGTCCTGGCCCAGCCGATCTTCTGGCTGTTGAAGGAGATCCACAAGCTGGTGGGTAACTGGGGCTGGTCCATCATCCTCCTCACCATTCTCATCAAGGCGGCCTTCTACAAGCTCTCCGAGACCAGCTACAAGTCCATGGCCAACATGCGCAAACTCACCCCGAGGATGCAGGCCCTCAAGGACCGTTACGGGGACGACAAACAGCGTCTGAATCAGGCCATGATGGAGATGTACAAGAAGGAGAAGATCAATCCCTTGGGCGGCTGCCTGCCCATCGTGGTGCAGGTCCCGGTCTTCATCGCCCTGTATTGGGTGCTCATGGAGAGTGTGGAACTCCGCCAGGCCCCCTTCATCCTCTGGATCGACAACCTCTCCGCCCAGGATCCATACTACGTGCTGCCCCTGATCATGGGCGTGTCCATGTTCATTCAGCAGAAGCTCAATCCGGCGCCGCCCGATCCGCTCCAGGCCAAGTTGATGATGGCCCTGCCCTTCGTGTTCACCGTCTTCTTCGCCTTCTTCCCCTCCGGATTGGTGCTGTACTGGGTGGTGAACAATCTCTTGTCCATCGCCCAGCAGTGGTACATCACGCGTAAGATCGAGGGTGCCTCCAAACACGCCTGAGACCATCGCCGCCATCGCCACCGCCGCGGGTACCGGCTCGGTGGGCGTGGTGCGGGTCTCGGGTCCGCTGGCGTCCACCATGGCGGCGCTCCTGTTGGGCCGGCCGCCCCGCCCGCGCTATGCCCACTTCGCGGCATTCCGGGACGCCCGGGGAGGTGTTCTGGATCAGGGACTGTTGCTCTTCTTTCCCGCCCCCGCCTCCTTCACCGGTGAAGACGTCCTCGAACTTCAAGGCCATGGCGGGCCGCGGGTCCTGGACCGCCTCCTGGCCCGGGTGCTGGAACTGGGCGCCCGCCCCGCCCGCCCCGGCGAGTTCAGCGAACGCGCCTTTCTCAACGGCAAGATGGATCTCGTTCAGGCCGAGGCCGTCGCCGATCTCATCGAAGCGGGCACCCGGCGCGCCGCCCATTTGGCGGCACGCACCCTGGAGGGCCGTTTCTCCCGCCGGGTCGGGGATCTCCTGGAGGCCCTGGTGGAAGCGCGGGCGCTGCTGGAGGGCGGCCTGGACTTTCCCGATGAGGACGACACCGATCTCTTCTCCGCGGCGGATCTGGACGCCCGTCTGCGGGGGCTGGCGCAGCGGCTGGCCGCCGTGCGCGCCGCCGCCGCCCGTGGGCGCCTGCTGCGTGACGGCCTGACCCTGGTGATCGCCGGCGCCCCCAACGCCGGCAAGTCCAGCCTGCTCAATGTCCTGGCCGGGGAGGACCGGGCCATCGTCAGCGCCGTGCCCGGCACCACCCGCGACCTCTTGCGGGAGCCCATCCAGCTCGATGGCCTGCCCCTGCACCTGGTGGATACGGCCGGATTGCACGAGGGGCGCGATCCCGTGGAGCGGGAGGGGATCCGGCGCGCCCGTGCCGTGCTGGAGACGGCCGATCGGATCCTGTGGATCTACGATGCCACCCGCGGCCGGCCGGAGGCCGGGATCCTTCAGGCCCCCGAGGGGGTGCCCGTCACCCTGGTGCGCAACAAGATCGATCTGCTGGGAGAATCCCCGGGCCTGCGTGAGACCGGGGTCGGCCCGGAGCTGGCCCTGTCCGCCCTCACCGGCGAGGGTCTGCCGCTTCTGGAAGGACATCTGCGGGCGATCGCCGGTCTCGATGGGGGCGAACAAGGCGAGTTCCTCGCCCGCCGCAGGCATCTCCACGCCCTGGACCGGGCCGCCGATCACCTCCAAGGGGCGCGCAGCGCCCTGGAGTCCGGCCTGGCCCCGGAACTCGTCGCCGAGGACCTGCGTCTCGCCCAACGCGCCTTGGGCGAGATCACCGGGGAATTCCTTCCCGAAGACCTCCTGGGTGAGATCTTCGGGCGATTCTGCCTGGGCAAGTGACCCTCGTTCCACCATACTCCCGAAATGCACTGGTTGTTCGACAATCCGCATCTCCTCTGGCTCGCCGCCCTCTGGCTGGCCTATTTCGCCCTGCATTCCCTGCTCGCCTCCCTGACGGTGAAGGGATGGGTGGCGCGCCGCCGGCCTGAATGGATGCGCGCCTACCGGCTGACGTTCAACGGGGTGGCGGTGCTGACCCTGATCCCCCCCCTGGCCCTGACCTTCCTCTGGAGGGGTGAGTCCTTGTGGCGCTGGGACGGCCCCTGGCGCTTCGTCTCCTGGGGGTTGCAGGGCCTCGCCCTGCTGGGCTTCGTCTGGTCCCTGCGCCATTACGACACGGCCGAGTTCCTCGGCACGCGCCAATGGCGCGCCCACAGCCACTCGGTGGCCGATCAGGAGTCTCTGCACCTGTCACCCCTGCATCGCTGGGTGCGCCATCCCTGGTATGCCCTCGGCCTGGTGCTGATCTGGACGCGGGACATGGATCCGGCGCTGTTGCTCACGGCCACCCTGGCCACCCTCTACTTCCTCCTGGGCTCGCGCCTGGAGGAGCGCAAGCTCCTGAGCTATCACGGGCCCGCCTATGCCGAATACCGCCGCCTGGTGCCCGCGCTCGTCCCCGTGCCCTGGCGGCACCTGTCGCGGGCCAAGGCCGCGGCGCTGGAGGCGCGGGCGGCGCGGGATCGCGCGGCGTTGGGGGATGGATGAGGGGGCGTGCCCGTGACCGCGGCTGGAGACCGGGCGCCGCGGGAGGCCGGCGGCAGGCGTTCCGGCGTCCTCGACCGGACCCTCTGCGTCGCGCCCATGCTGGATTGGACGGACCGCTATTGCCGCCGCTTTCACCGCCTGCTGAACCCGCGTGCGCTCCTGTACACCGAGATGGTGGCGGCCCCTGCCCTGCTCCACGGCGATCCCGCGCGTCTCCTGGCCCATGACCCCGGCGAACACCCGGTGGCCCTGCAACTGGGCGGCTCCGAGGCTGCGGAACTGGCGGCCTGCGCGCGCCTGGGCGAGGCCTGGGGCTATGCGGAGATCAACCTGAACCTGGGCTGTCCTTCGGCGCGGGTGCGCGCCGGCCGCTTCGGGGCCTGCCTGATGGCCGATCCGGGACGGGTCAACGAGTGCGTGGCGGCCATGGTGGAGGCCGTGAGGATACCCGTCACCCTGAAGCAGCGCATCGGCATCGACCAGGCCGACGACTACGACCACCTCGCCCGGTTCGTGGACGGGATCGCCCGGGCCGGTTGTGGGGTATTCATCGTCCACGCCCGCAAGGCCTGGTTGCAGGGCCTGAGTCCCAAGGAGAATCGCGACATTCCGCCCTTGCGTTACGACCGGGTACAACGCCTGAAGGGGGATTTTCCCCGGCTCGAATTCGTCGTCAACGGCGGGATCGGCGACCTGGATCAGGCCGTGGCCCTGCTTCGCGGCCTCGATGGGATCATGCTGGGGCGGGCGGCCTACCACCACCCCTGGCTGCTGGCCGAGGCCATGCCGCGGCTGTTCGGCGTGCCCATGCCCTTCGCCCGCCGCACGGACGCGGTCCGCGCCTTCCGTCCCTTCATGGACAGGGAACTGGCGGCGGGGACCCCCCTGTCGCGCATGACCCGCCATCTCCTCGGGTTGTTCCACGGCCGTCCCGGCGGACGCCGCTGGCGTCGGATACTGAGTACCGAGGCCCAGCCTCCCGGGGCGGGTCTGGAGGTGGTGGAACGGGCCCTGGCTCAGGTCTCCGAGGAATCGCGGTTGTAGATGTCCTCGTAGCGCACGATGTCGTCCTCGCCCAGGTAACTGCCCGACTGCACCTCGATGATCTCCAGGGGGATCACCCCCGGGTTCTCCAGGCGGTGCCTGGCCCCCACCGGGATATAGGTGGACTGGTTTTCAGAGAGCAGGAAGACCTTGTCGTCGCAGGTCACCCGGGCGGTGCCTGAGACCACGATCCAGTGTTCGGCGCGGTGGTGGTGCATCTGCAGAGACAGGGATTCCCCGGCGTTCACGGTGATGCGCTTGACCTGATAGCGCTCGCCGGAGTCGATGGGCTCGTAGTTGCCCCAGGGACGGTGGGCCTTGCGGTGGATGCGGAATTCGTGGCGCCGTTCGTGCTTGAGGAACTGGGTCACCGCCTTGACGTCCTGGGCGCGCTCCTTGCTGCCCACCAGCACCGCGTCCGGGGTCTCCACCACGATGAGGCCGTCGAGTCCCACCACCGCCACCATGCGGTGCTGGGCCAGGACCAGGTTGTCGCGGGCCTCGTGGACGAAGGCGTCGCCCTCCAGGACATTGCCGGCCTCGTCCTGCTCGCGCACCTCCCACAGGGCCGACCAGGCGCCCACGTCGGACCAGCCCACGTCCAGGGGCAGGACCAGGGCGCGTCGCGGGGGTTCCGGGTCGGCGGCCAGGCGTTCCATCACCGCATAGTCGATGGAGTCGCTGGGGCAGGCATGGAAGGCCCGGGCATCGAGGCGATGGAACTCGCTGTCCGCCCCCCCCTCGCCGTAGGCCTGGCGCGAGGCGGCCAGGATGTCGGGCCGGTAGCGGCCGATGAGGTCGATCCAGACCGAGGCCTGGAGCATGAACAGGCCGCTGTTCCAGAGGTAGTCGCCCGATGCCACGTAACCCTCGGCGGTGGCGCGGTCCGGCTTCTCTACGAAGCCGTCCAGGCGAAAGATCTCCTCGTCCAAGGCCTCGCCCTTGCGGATGTAACCGTAGCCCGTCTCGGGTTTGTCGGGGACGATGCCGAAGGTGATCACGTCGCCGCCCTGGGCGCGCTCGTAGCCCAGGGCCACCATCCGCCGGAAGCCCCTTTCGTCGCGGATCACGTGATCGGCGGCCTCTACCAGGAGCACCGGATCGTCGCCCTCGCGGGTGGCGTGGAGCGCGGCCAGGGTGAGCGCGGGCGCGGTGTTGCGCCCTTCGGGCTCCAGCAGGATGCCGGCCGCCGGGCGTTCCAGGATGCGCAGTTGTTCGGCCACCAGGAAACGGTGGCTCTCGTTGCAGATGATCAGGGGGTCCTTGACCCCGATACCCGCCTTGGGTTGCTCCTCCTCCAGGCCGTCGAGCCGGCGCACGGTCTCCTGGAGGAGGGTGTGCTCGCTGGTCAGGGCCAGGAACTGCTTGGGGTAGGCCTCGCGCGACAGCGGCCACAGCCGGGTGCCGGAGCCGCCGGAAAGAATCACGGGTTGCAGGGACATGGTCTACCTCCTCGGTCTCTCGACGAAAAACCCTGATCTGCGGGGATTAGACCAATCCCGACGGGTTGGGCGCAAGCAGAGGCCACCTTCCTCCAGGACTCCGTCATCTAACCGCCCCTCTGCCAGTGGCCTTCCCTGAAAAACGCCGTGAATACCTCCCTGTAGGCTTGACTGCGGCATCCCTGCCGCAGACATTTTCAGGGAAGGCCACTGGCGCGGTTTTCAATGACTTGAGTGGTTGGATGACGTGGTCCTGCACCTTCCTCATGTTCTGTATCTTGTGATTACAAGACTCCCTGTAATGCCTGCGGCTCCCCCTGCAGCGTAACCGTTTACCTCTCCTGTCGATTCATCGCCTGTCCTCCAAGGCCTCCCTGGTCCGGAACAGAGGATGGGTCCCTTTGGGGAAGTAATCACACGGTACTGGAGATATAAACCCACACAAAAATCATTCTGTTTCCCGATTCTGTTCCTGGTCGAATCTTGCACACCCAAGGCATCAGAAATATCATCACGTGATGATATATTGGGTGCCTTGTGACAATGGGAGCTGTCTGTATATGAGAACCACACTGAATATCGACGACCAGTTGCTGGCCGAGGCGCAGCGGGTGAGCGGGTTGAATGGAAAGGCTGCCCTGGTGCGCGAGGGATTGCGTGCCCTGATCGAACGCGAGAGCGCCCGACGGCTCGCAAAGCTGGGCGGCAGCGAGCCGCAGCTGAAACCGGTGCCCCGCAGGCGGTCCGATCCACAATGATCCTGGTGGATACGTCGGTCTGGATCGATCATCTGCGCGGGGTCGATGGAAATCTGACCGAATTGTTGAACCGCGGTCAGGTGTTGATGCACCCATTCGTGTTGGGTGAGCTGGCCTGCGGCAATCTGGCGAACCGGGTCGAAGTGTTGAGATTGCTCAAGGCCTTGCCCCGGTCAGCGGTCGCCTCAGAGGATGAGGCGCTGGTCTTCATCGAAAAACGGGCATTGATGGGAAAGGGCCTCGGTTACATAGATGTGCATCTGCTGGCGGCCGTGGCCCTGGAAGGCAGCGCGCGGCTGTGGACGCGAGACAAGCGATTACGGGCGGTGGCCGACGGGCTGTCGTTGGCCGTGGTCATCGACTGATCGCGGTGCCGCCCTGCAGCCGACGGCCTGCCGCCGGCGAAGATTTCTCAGGCCCTCGAATGACCGGCCCTTCGAAAGCCTTCGTCGTGTCCCTGGAGAGGGCTCTACCCGCCGCAGGCAGGAAATCCTGTGCAATGGGTATAGACTTCACTCACCGTTTTCTGTCGCCTGGACCCGAGAGACATGACCCTCATCCGCCGCGAAGACCTGATCCAGTCCGTCGCCGACGCCCTGCAGTACATGTCGTACTATCATCCCCCGGACTTCGTGCGCGCCCTCGCCGCGGCCTACGCCGGCGAGGAATCCCCCGCCGCCCGGGATGCCCTCGCCCAGATCCTGGTGAATTCGCGCATGGCGGCCGAAGGCCACCGCCCCATCTGTCAGGACACCGGCATCGTGGTGGCCTTCGTGGAGGTGGGGTCCGGGGTGCGCTGGGACGGCCCGGCCGATCTCCAGGCCCTGATCGACGAGGGGGTGCGCCGCGCCTATACGGACCCCGACAATCCCCTCCGCGCCTCGCTGGTGGCCGACCCCCTCGGAGGGCGGCGCAACACCGGCGACAATACGCCGGCCATGGTCTACACGCGCCTGGTCCCCGGTGACGGGATCGCCCTCAAGCTGGCGGCCAAGGGCGGGGGATCGGAGAACAAGGCGCGCTTCGCGGTGCTCAATCCGGCGGCCGATCTGGCCGACTGGGTGGTGGAACAGGTGCCCACCCTGGGGGCCGGCTGGTGCCCACCGGGGATCCTGGGCATCGGCGCCGGCGGGACGCCCGAGCAGGCCCTGCTGCTGGCCAAGGAGTCCCTCCTCGCCCCCATCGACATCCACGAATTGCGCGCCCGCGGGGCCCGTACCCGGGTGGAGGAACTGCGTCTGGAGATCCTCGACCGGGTCAACGCCCTGGGCATCGGCGCCCAGGGCCTCGGTGGGCTCACCACCGTCCTGGACGTGAAGATCCTCGATCGGCCCACCCATGCGGCCTCCCTGCCGGTGGGCCTGATCCCCAACTGTGCCGCCACCCGCCATCTGGAATTCGCGCTCGACGGCAACGGTCCCGCCGAATTCGAGCCCCCGTCTGCGGATGTCTGGCCGCGGATCGACTGGTCGCCCGCGGGCGCCACGCCGGTGGACCTGGAATCCCTCGGCCGTGAGGACATGGCGGGCTGGCGTCCGGGTCAGCGCCTGTTGCTCTCGGGCCGCCTCCTCACCGGCCGTGACGCGGCCCATCGCCGTATCCAGGAGATGCTGGAGCGCGGCGAGCCCCTGCCCGTCGATCTCCGCGACCGCTTCCTCTATTACGTCGGCCCCGTGGACCCGGTGGGCGATGAGGTGGTGGGCCCCGCCGGTCCCACCACCGCCTCGCGCATGGACCGCTACAGCGAACTCATGTTCGGAACGCTCGGGCTGATGGGGGCCATCGGCAAGGCCGAGCGGGGGGCGGAGGCCGTCGAGGCCATTCGCCGTCACCGGGCGGTCTACCTGATCGCCGTGGGGGGCGCCGCCTATCTGGTCTCCAAGGCGATCCGCAAGGCCCGGGTAATGGCGTTCGCCGACCTGGGGATGGAGGCCGTGTACGAGTTCGAGGTCAAGGACATGCCGGTGGCCGTGGCCGTGGACACCCGGGGGGAATCGGTTCACGACCAGGGACCGGCCCGCTGGCGCCGCCTGCTGCCAATGAAATCGCACCTCTGAATCAAGAAAACAGGAAAGCGAATAGTCTCGTTCTATTGCGAGTTCGCATTGAGCCTCCCTATTCGCTGCTGTTAGGCTCCCCTCCGCCTTCAATCCCTGCGCCTTGCCGTATCCCGCGCGCCTGTCGGAGATCCAAGCCATGTTGCACACAGCCAAGGGGTGGCCTAGGCCGGACCCGAGATACTGGGGATCACTGTTTCTCCCGCTGATCCTCGTCCTGGCCCCCGGCCACGCCGCCGAAGAGGCAAAGACCCCGGTGGCCCGTCCCCTCCCTTCCATCGAGGGCAAGGTGGAGCTGGGCATCAGCGAATACAAGGAGACCTCCAATCCTCGCCCGGTGGACAAGTCGGTCACCAGCCTCGACCAGTCGCGGGGTAGCAAGTCCACCACCGATCACGCCAAGCTCAAGGAACTCCAGGGCCCCTTCAAGAGCGGCCCCGAGGTCACCAAGGCCTGCCTCAAGTGTCACAACAAGGCCGGCGATCAGTTCATCCACAACAAGCATTGGACGTGGAGCTACCGGAACCCGGTCACCGGCCAGCAGCTCGGCAAGCGCTATCTGGTCAACAACTTCTGCACCAACGCGGCGGGCAACGAGGGCATGTGCGCCCAGTGTCATGCCGGTTACGGCCTGAAGGACAGCCGCACCTACGACTTCTCCAACCAGGAGAACATCGACTGCCTGGTCTGCCATGAATCCACCGGCACCTATTACAAGCTGCCGCCCACCCGCGGTAACAAGGCCTGCGCGGTCCTGTTCGAGGGTAAGCCGGCCATCGATCTCACCCGGGTGGCGCAGAGCGTGGCGCTGCCCGGGCGCAACAACTGCGGCGCCTGCCACTTCTATGGCGGCGGCGGCGACAACGTGAAGCACGGTGATCTCTCGTCGGTCCTGTTCCATCCCCCCAGGGACGTGGACGTACACATGTCCGAACAGGGCGAGAACTTCTCCTGTGTGATCTGTCATGTGGGCGAGGGTCACCAATGGGCGGGCAGCCGTTACAACATGCTGGCCGAAGACAAGCAGGGCACCGGCAAGCCCGGCTCGCCCCGCCGGACCGCCACCTGCGAGAGCTGCCATGGCAACCAGCCCCACCCCTTGGGCCTCAAGGGCATCAAGCTCAACGACCATACCGACCGGGTGGCCTGCGAGACCTGTCACATCCCCTCCTTCGCCCGTGGCGGCGTGGCCACCAAGGTGGATTGGGACTGGCGCACCGCCGGCCGCCTCAAGAACGGCGAGGGTTATCGTGAAGAGGGTTATATCCAGGGCAACGGCGAGCCCCGCCACACCTACAAGTCCATCAAGGGCAGCTTCAAGTACGGGGAGAACGTCAAACCCCTGTACCGCTGGTTCAACGGGGTGGCCCGTTACACCCTGGTCAGCACCCATTTCGATCCCACCCGGCCGGTGGAGATCAACCACCTGGAGGGATCACCCGACGATCCCGATTCCCGCATCTGGCCGTTCAAGCGGATGCATACGGTGCAGCCCTACGACAAAGGCAACAACACCCTGGTCTACATGCACCTGTGGGGCGACGACAAGGACGCCTTCTGGGGCAACTACGACTTCGCCCGCGCCATCCGCCACGGGATGAAGGACTTCGATCTCCCCTACAGCGGTGAATACGGCTTCATCGACACCTATTCCTACTGGCCCATCAACCACATGGTGGCGCCCAAGGAGAAGGCCCTGGCCTGTCGGGAATGCCACGCCAGACAGGGGCGTCTGGCCCGACTCTCCGGCTTCTACATGCCCGGGCGCGACAGCAACCACTGGGTCGATCTCATCGGTCTGCTACTGGTCTTGGGCACCCTCGGCGGGGTCCTCTTCCACGCCTTCATCCGCATCCTCTTCCGCGCCCGGAGGACCCACTGATGGCCCTGCACCAAGTAAAGATATTCAATGGCTTCGAACGCTTCTGGCACTGGACCCAGATGGCCCTCATCTTCATCCTGTTGTTCAGCGGCGCCGGCATCCATGGCTTTCACCACTGGGTGAGCTTCGAAAACCTGGTCTACACCCACGTGCTGGCGGCCATCGGGCTCATGGTGCTCTGGGTGTTCGCCATCTTCTGGCACCTCACCACCGGTAGCTGGCGGCACTATCTGCCCACCACCAACGGCCTGTTGCGGGTGGCCCGGTACTACGCCTGGGACATCTTCAAGGGTGAGGATCACCCCTACCGAAAGCATTTCTGGCGCAAGCACAATCCCTTGCAGGCCCTCAGCTACCTGGGGCTCAAACTGTTCGTCTTCCCCCTGCTGTGGCTCTCGGGCCTGGCCTACCTGCTCTATGGGCTCTGGTCGAACGGCCCCTTCACCAACTCGGCCTTGGAGTGGGTGGCCTGGACCCATACCGCGGGTGCCTTTGTCATGGCCGCATTCATCATCATCCATGTCTACCTGCTCACCACCGGGCACTCCTTCGTGGAGCATGTGCGGCCGATGATCACCGGCTACGACGAAGTGGATCTGAGCCCCGAGGAAGAGGCCTATCTGCGCAAGGACGAGCCGGGCCGGATCAAGGACTGAGTCCGCAGGGCCTCGCTTCGGCGGGTGCCGGGAGCGAGCCTCGGCCGCCAGTGCGCCCCTCCCCTGCCCCAACGCCTGCGCGGCTCTGTCGCGCATAGCGGACGCCTGTTACTCGGCATCCTGCCGGAGTTGGAGCGGGCTCCTGGCCGCCGCGCTGATGGGCCGGGTCATGGAGCGGAATCGCTGTCCGTGGGATCGGGCGGGGTCAAGGGAGTGAACCAGCGAGCGGGCATCTTGTCTCTATGGATCGAGGGGGCCCGCTCGGGCCAAGATCCCTTGTCTTTCCCTATCACCTCCAGGAGTCCCCCATGTCCACTATCGAAGCCATGCAGGCCACCATCGAGGCCATGGTCCAGCCGGGCCGCGGTATCCTCGCCGCCGACGAGAGTTCCCCCACCATCGCCAAGCGGTTCGCGGCCATCGGCGTGGAGTCCACTCCGGAGACGCGCCGTGCCTGGCGCGATCTGCTGGTCACCACCCAGGGCCTGGGCCAGTACATCTCCGGCATCATCCTGTTCGAGGAGACCCTGGGCCAGCGTACCGCCGACGGCCGGCCCATCCCCGAGGCCGCCCGGGACCAGGGCATCGTCCCGGGGATCAAGGTGGACAAGGGCAAGATCCCCCTGGCCCTGTCCCCTGGTGATCTCGTCACTCAGGGTCTCGATGGCCTCGGCGACCGCCTCGCCAAGTACCAGGAGCAAGGCGCCCGTTTCGCCAAGTGGCGGGAGGTATACAAGATCGCAGGAGATGCCCCGACGCCGCACGGGATCGAGGCCAACGCCGAGATGCTGGCGCGTTATGCCGCCGTGTGCCAGTCCCTGGGGGTGGTGCCCATCGTCGAGCCCGAGGTGTTGATGGATGGGGACCATGACATCGAGCGTCATGGCGAGGTGACCGAGGCGGTACAGCATGCGGTGTTTCACGCCCTGCACCGGCATCACGTCATCCTGGAGCTGATGATCCTCAAACCCAACATGGTCCTGCCCGGCAAGGAGCGGCCCAAGGCGGACCCGGACAGGGTGGCGGAGGCGACCCTGAAGGTCCTGCGGCGGACGGTGCCGGCGGCGGTGCCGAGCGTCAATTTCCTCTCCGGAGGCCAGGGGCCGGAGGAGGCCACGGCCAATCTGAACGCCCTCAATCTGCGCCGGGAGCAGGCCCCCTGGCGCTTGAGCATCTCCTACGGAAGGGCCTTGCAACAGCCGGCGTTACATGCCTGGATGGGCCGGCCGGAAAACCGCCCGGCGGCCCAGGCCGCCTTGCTGAAGCGGGCGCGGCTGAATCATCTGGCCATGCTGGGGGCCTATGAGGCGGAGATGGAAGGGGTGGATTGAACGGTCTCACTGGAAATCCAGAGAGGCTATATATGCATGGACGCATGCGGTGGGGGAGTGGCTCCGACCATTGAAGCCGCTCTCACGCAAGGATCTTTCGGGTTGGAGCCTGTGTGCCAACCCCGGCACAGACGCGAAAAGGCCCGCGGTCCTTCCGGACGGCGGGCCCTTCGGCCATCCTTCAGCGAAGGATGTTCAGGGATGCGAACCCACGATCTGGTGGGCAAGGTCCACCACGCGCATGGCGGTGTCGCGGTAGTCTTTCTTGTAGCTGGCGAGCAGACCCTCTTTGGAGGCCCAGTAGTCCTTGCCGGTCACGCCCTTTTCGTGCTCGATCTCCATGAACTTCTTCTGCAGGTCGAGCATCTTGCCGATCAGTTCCTGCTTCTCTTTCTTGAGTGCTTCGATGTCGCTCATACTCACTCTCCCAACGGGGTTCGGAAAAAACCTGGTCGGCCTGACATCCACCTCGCGCGTGCGCCACCCGGGACCGAAGGACTGAAACCCCATGCGCGAGGGCCGTATCAGCCCGCGTGGATTTCCTAATATACCAGGATCACCGGCGACAACCCTATCTCGGAAGGGATAGAGCGGTCGCTCTCAGCAGCGGCAGGGGGTCGCCGGGGGCGTGTTCAGACGCAGGGCGCCGGTGATCTGAGCGACCTCGGCGAGGCCGTGACGGTCCATATAGTCGAGGATGCCGGCGTTGATACGCGGGCAGATCAGGGGGTCGTAGAACAGGGCCGTGCCCACGCCCACGGCCGTCGCCCCGGCGAGCAGGAACTCGATGGCGTCCTCGGCGGAACTCACCCCCCCTTGGCCGATGATGGGGATGCCGTGGGGCGCGGCGACTTCATACACCTGGTGCACCTTGAGCAAGGCAACGGGCTTGATGGCGGGTCCGGAGAGGCCGCCCTGGTTGTTTCCGATCACGGGGGCGCGGCTCTCGACGTCGATCGCCATGCCCATGAGGGTGTTGATCACGGAAAAGGCGTCGCTGCCGGCCTCGATGCAACCCCGGGCGTTGTCTGCGATGTCGGTCTGATTGGGCGAGAGCTTGGTGATGAGGGGCTTGCGCGTGGCCTTGCGGCAGGCCGCCACCACCCGTGCCGACATGGCCGGATCGTTGCCGAAGGCGACCCCGCCGGCCTTGACGTTGGGGCAGGAGATGTTGATCTCGATGGCGTCGATGGGGGAGTCGTCGAAACGCCGGGTGACCTCGTAGTATTCTTCCACCGTGGCCCCGGACACGTTGGCGATGACGCGGGTCTCGCTGAAGTCGAGGTCCGGCAGGATCTCCTTCACCACGGCATCCACCCCGGGGTTCTGGAGACCGATGGCGTTCAACATCCCCCCAGGGGTCTCGGCGATCCGGTGGGCGGGATTGCCCAGGCGCGGCTCCAGGGTGGTGCCCTTGAGGCAGAGGGCGCCGGCGTCACCGTTGGAGAAGCCCTCCACGCGGGTATACTCCCGGCCGAATCCCACGCAACCCGAGAGCAATACCAGGGGGGTGGCGAAGCGCAGGCCGCAGAAATCGAGGGCCAGGCGGGGGTCGTCGCTCATCTGTGCTCCCGGAGGTGGTGTTGTTTCACGTGATCCTATATCAGCCGGAGATCCCGCCGAACACGGGCAATATCATACGCCTTTGCGCCAACACCGGCAGCCGCCTCCATCTGGTGCGCCCCCTCGGCTTCGCCTGGGACGACCGGCGCCTGCGGCGTGCGGGTCTGGACTATCACGAGTGGGTCCGGGTGCAGATCCACGACGACCTGGAGGCGGCCTTCGCCCAGATCCGCGGGCGCGTCTATGCCCTGACCACCCGCGGCAGCCAACGCTATGACCGCTGTGCCTTCGCCCCGGGCGATGGCCTGCTCTTCGGACCGGAGACCCGGGGCCTGCCATGGTCGGTGCTGACCACCATTCCCCCCGAGCGGCGCGTGCTGTTGCCCATGCGAGCGGGTCAGAGGAGTCTAAATCTCTCCAACGCCGTGGCCGTGACGGTGTTCGAGGCTTGGCGGCAACAGGGGTTTGCCTGAGCCTCAACCATGCATCCGCGGCGCCGCCCCGGCGAGTATCTGTGCTTCGTCCAGGGGCTTGCCCAGGTAGTAACCCTGGGCGTAGTCGACCCCAAACTCCTTCAACATGGCGAAGGTCTGGGCGCAGTCCACGAACTCTGCCACCGCCACCTTGCCGAAGCCATGGGCGACGTCCACCATGGCCTTGACCACGTACTGATTCTCCTCCTGGGCATACAGTTGACGGATGAAGGCACCGTCGATCTTGACCATATCCACCGGCAGCTGTCGGAGGTAGTTGAAGGAGGAGAAGCCGACCCCGAAATCGTCCAGGGCAAACTGGCAACCGCGCTCATGGACCTCCTCCATGAGCTGGCGGGCCTCCTTCATGTCGGTCACCGCCTCGGTCTCGGTGATCTCAAGCACCAGCCGAGAGGGATCGACCCGGCCCTGGTCCAGCAGGCGATGGAAGGTATCGCGCCACTCCTCGGTCTGGAAGGCCCGAGTCGAAAGGTTGACGTGCAGACCGACGTCGACGCCCGCGGCCTGGAACCGTTCCCAGGCCGCGAACACGAGTTCCAAGACCCGACAGTCCACGGCGATGATCTGGCCGGTCGCCTCGGCCACGGGAATGAACATCCCGGGGGAAATCAATTCACCGTCCTGATCGCGCATCCGCACCAGGGCCTCGTAATAGACCAACTCGCCGGTCTCGGTGGCGACGATGGGTTGATATTGACAGCACAACCGGTCCTGCTCCAGGGCGGCGTCGATGCGTTCCTTCCAATGCATCTGGTTGGCCATCTCCTTGCGCATGGTGCGTCCACCATCGAACAACCGTACCCGGCCCACCCCCAGACGTTTGGCCTGATACATCGCCAGATCGGCATTCTGCATCAATTCCTGGAAGCCGATACCGTGCTCGGGAAACAGGGCGATGCCGATGCTGCAGCTTAGGCGAACCCTGTCCGTCCCCACAGGGTACTCGAAGCGACTGAGGCCTTCACGGAAATGCTCGGCCACCTTCAGGGCGGCCTGAGCGTCCACCCCGGGGACGATCACTCCAAACTCGTCGCCACCGAGACGGGCGACCCGCAAGGGGGTGCCTCGGGTGATCTCTTCGGCGAGGCCTTCCAGATTACCACTGAAGTGCTCCAGCACGCGGTCACCCACCGGATGGCCACGGGTATCGTTGAGGTACTTGAACTGGTCCAGGTCGAGGTACAAGAGGGCGCCGTGGGCATCAGGATCGGCCATGGCATCTGCCACCGCCGACTTGAGTTCTATCTCGAAGCGCCGCCGGTTCATGAGGCGCGTCAGGGGATCGTGGTCGGCGAGCCAGGTGACGCGCTCTTCGGCCTGTTTTCTGTGGGTGATGTCGAGGCCCGCCGACATCACCGCGGCGGCGCTGTCTCCCGGTTCCGGATTCTCTATCAGGGAATGGAACCAGACTACCTGGATGCGTTGGCCAGAAGTACAGAAGACCTCGGCCTCGTGTGAATAGGTAGGGTATTCTCCACGGCGCAGGCGCTGTAATTTGGACTCGCAATCCCCGGCCCTCATCGGGTTGAGCAGTTCGTGGAAGGGCTTGCCCACGAGTTCGGCCTGGCTGATACCCAGTAATGCAGCCGCATAGCGGTTGGCCAGGGTGATCTGGCCATGTCGATCCTGGGTGAGGATTACCACTTGCACCGTGTTGAGCAGGCTGTTGACGAAGCTGCGTTCGTGGTCGAGCTGGTGCATCTGTTCCTGGAGGGCCTCGGTGCCACGGCGTACGTCCTCGCTGAGGGTCTCGAGCTGCTGGGCCAGATCCAAGGCGGTCCCTTCGAGGTGATCGATCTCATCGGCCAGCAACGGGCGACGCCGCATTCGTGTGAGGGCCTCGCGTACCTGGCGGTATTGTTTGCGCGCCAAGCCTGGCAGCTGCTTGGCCACCCGGTGCAGGCGAGTCAGTGGATTGGAGAGCACCAGAAAAAGCACGAGTTCCGACAGGAGCACACCCAGGGCTCCGACCTGGACCACATGCAAGGCACCGGCGCGGATCCGTGTGACCGCATCGGTGTTGTCCGCCAGGACTATGAAGAACCCCTGGCCTGTGGGCGTAAAGTCACGCAAGGGGAAAAGGTGCATCGCATAGGTGCGGTCGTCCAGATCGAATTCCATGCGTCGTCGTCTCGTGCCCGGGAACGGAAACGCCCCGGCGACACGGCGCAACAAGGGGATTCGTTTAGGGGCCTGGCTCATGGCGACGACGTCGAGCCCCCACGCGGTCAGGGAGCGGTTGAGACCGGACTCCACCGAGGCCTGTCCATTGGAGCGGATGAGGATACCCAAGTCACGGCCGGTGACCTCGCGGAAGCGCAGGATGAGTTCGGCCACCGAGGTGGTGAGTACCAGGGTCCCCAGCGTCCGATTGTCCACCAACAAAGGTAGTACCGCCACCTGGGAGCACTGCTTGCGGCAGCTCAAGGCGAAGAACGGACGTTCGTCGAGGTTCACCTGATCGATCCAGGCCTGGGGGACCTCGGGTTCCCGACTGCCATCGTTCCAGTGCCCGATGAGCGATCCATCGTAACCGTAGAAGGCGGCGGACTGGAGGTCGTAGTCGAGCTGTGCGGAAGGCCAATAGCGGTCGAGCAACCGGCTCAGGGCCTGGGGATCGTGTTGTTCCAAGGCCTTCGCCATGCCTTCTAGTGCCGGGAGCCAACCCGACAGACGGGACAGGCGCAGGTCGATCTGGCGCAGCAAGGCATGGATCTGGGGCCCGTAACGGGCCTCTTCCGCGCCCAGGGTCTCCTCGAACTGTTCCCGCAGGTTGGTGTAGGACAGCCAGGTGATTCCAGCGATGATGCCAAGGAGGACCACGCTCAAGGCCCCCAAGGCCTTCCATTTCAGACTGAGTGTATACACCTGAATGTTTACCTGGCCCGGGCATCGGCCTTAAGAATGTTGTTATTCATCCTAACATCGGCCATGCGGGCGGCAAATTGAGCCGACCTGGCCACCCAGAGTCGCCCCCGGCCCCTCGACGCGTAAGATCCCGACGATGTATCCCGTTTTGAAAAGGGGGAGTGAACGATCATCAGAGGATATCCATTTTGTAGCTCAGTACGTTTCGTCCTGATAGGCCAGGATGCGGATTCTCTGCTGGCCGTCAGTCCAGAAACTGGCCCGAGTCCATGAGATGGACAGAGAACACGGCGTGCCCATCGGTTCTCCGAGCTACCGGCCGGGAATGGAGGAAAAGAAACACCTTCGGATTTCGCCGATTTGGCATCGGTTGCGAGGATTGTTGATGGAGAGGTTGCGCTTTGCCCATCCTGCTCTTTTGCCGCCTCGGAACGTTTCACCGGATCCCCCACCCTACACCCGCCCCTAGCGACTGCGGTACCGTAGAATGCGGTTTTCCGGTACCGTACCCAGCCCGTCGTGCGTGAATATTCACGTGCGAAGGCGATAGCTATTCTGACCCATGCCCTCGTACAATCGCGCGCCAGCCCGGGCCCTGCCCGATTCCGCCGCGGTCGCCCACAGCCGCCGCCTGGTAGAGCACATACGCGCATCCATCGATGCCGCCGGCGGCTGGCTGCCCTTCGACCGCTATATGGAGGCCGCCCTGTACACCCCCGGACTCGGCTACTACGTCGCCGGGGCGCCGAAGTTCGGCGCGGCCGGGGATTTCGTCACTGCCCCGGAACTGGGCCCCGTGTTCGGCCGTACCCTGGCGCGGCAGGTGGCCGAGGCCCTGGAACGCCTGGGCGGCGGCGACCTGTTCGAATTCGGGGCGGGTTCCGGGGCCCTGGCGGCCGTGCTGCTGCCGGAATTGGCACGCTTGGGCCGCTTGCCGGAACACTACAGGATCCTCGAGCCCGCCGCCGAGCTGCGCCGGCGCCAGCGTGAGCGTCTGGGGGCGCTGCCGGCGGACCTGGGTGCCCGCGTAGACTGGGTCGAGGGGCTGCCGGAACGGTTGCATGGGATCGTGCTGGCGAACGAGGTTCTCGATGCGATGCCCGTACACCGCTTCCTGATCCAGGAGGGGATACGCGAGATCCAGGTGGGCTGGGATGGAGACGGGTTCGTGGAACGGGCCGGGCGGGTGAGCAGCCCGGGACTGAGCCGGGCGGTGGCGGGGTTGCAGGCCGAGGGCCTGGCCCGCGACCCGGGCTATGCTTCGGAGGTGAACCTGCGCCTCGGCCCCTGGATCGCGGCCCTCGCCGAATCCTTGGAGGCGGGCCTGCTGCTGATCCTGGACTATGGCTATCCACGACGCGAATACTACCTGCGCGAACGCCGCCAGGGCACCCTGATCTGCCATTACCGCCACCACGCCCATGCCGACCCCTATTTCCTGCCCGGTCTCCAGGACATCACCGCGAACGTGGATTTCAGCGCCCTCGCACAGGCCGGGCGCGAGGCGGGCCTCGAACTCCTCGGCTACACCACCCAGGCCCATTTCCTGCTCGGTTGCGGCCTCGACGAGGTGGTCGCCGGGCTGAACGGGAACGAGCGTCTGGACGGGATCCAACAGGCCAAGCAACTGGTATTGCCCCAGATCATGGGGGAACGTTTTCAGGTCATGGCCCTGGGGCGGGGCATCGAGGGTCCCCTGCGCGGTTTCCGCCTGCGCGACCTGCGCGATCGGCTTTGACTGATCCGCATACGCCCCTATAATGGACCTCTTACCGCCCGGGGCCGTAGCTCAGCTGGGAGAGCGTCGCGTTCGCAATGCGAAGGTCAGGGGTTCGATCCCCCTCGGCTCCACCAATCCCCCCTGCCCTCGTAGCTCAGCAGGATAGAGCAACCGCCTCCTAAGCGGTAGGTCGCAGGTTCGAATCCTGCCGAGGGCGCCAGCCTGTGGAAAAGACCACCCGAAATCCGCACAATGGGCGTTCCACTCCAGACGACAGGAGCCGCCCCATGGCCGAACGACAAGTCTCCGCGGATGCGCGTGTGGTAGAGGTCTCCCGCAGCGAACTCCCCCTGGCCTGTCCCCGCGACGACCGCAGCCTGTGGTCCCTACACCCCCGGGTCTATCTGCCCCTGGGCCCGGCCGTGGAGGTCACCTGTCCCTATTGCAGCACGATCTACCGGCTGGAGGATTGAGCCCCTTGTCCCGGCCCCTCCCCCAGGCCGACCGCCGACGCCTCACGGACGAGGAATACTTCGACCTGGATCAGCAGGAAGGCGTGCGCTACGACCTCTGGAACGGCGAGCCCTTCGCCATGGACGTTATGGCCATGCCCGGGGGGAGCCTCCGTCATTCGCTCATCGCCATGAGCGTCGGCAAGGCCCTGCTCGATCGCTTGGGCGGGCGCGGCTGCCGGGTATTCAATTCCGACCTGCGCCTGCGCTTGAGTTCCGACGGCGATTATTGTCATCCCGACGTGATCCTGGTCTGCGATCCTGCCCCCTATGAGCAGTATATCGATAATCCCCTCCTCATCGTGGAGGTCCTGTCGGCAGGGACGGAATCCGACGATCGGGGGTTGAAGTTCCAACGCTACCGCGCCTTGCCGAGCCTCCAGGCCTATCTGTTGCTGGCCCAAGACCGTCCCCATGCCGAACTCTACCAACGCGCGGGCGAGGGCCTGTGGCATCTCACCGAGGCCTCGGGCGTGGAGGCCGTGCTGAAGATCACCGGCCTGGACCTCGCACTGCCCCTGGCCGAGATCTACCGGCAAGTCGAATTCTGACCTTGGCTACGTCCGCTCCGGCCGTCCTGGTGGTGGGGCCCTCCTGGGTCGGCGACATGGTCATGGCCCAGTCGCTGCTCAAGGTCCTGGCCGCGCGCACGCCGGCCCCCGAGATCCATGTCCTCGCCCCCCCGCATACCCATCCCCTGCTCGCCCACATGCCGGAGGTGGATCAGACCCTGAACCTCGACCTGGGCCACGGGCGCCTCGGCCTGGGCCGGCGGCGCGCCTTGGGCCACAGGCTGCGCGGCCGTTACACCCAGGCCATCGTCCTGCCCAATTCCTTCAAGTCGGCCCTGATCCCCTGGTGGGCGGGTATCCCCAGGCGCACCGGCTGGCGGGGCGAACGGCGTGGCTTCCTGCTCGACGACCTGCGGGTGCTCGATCCCCTGCGCCTTCCCACCACCGTCCAGCGCTTCGTGGCCTTGGGGCTGGACCCCGACAGCGCGGTCGAGCGGGTGCCCCTGCCCCACCTGGAGGTGGAGGTCCTGGAGATTCAGCGCACCCTGCATGCCCTCGGTCTGTCCCGTCCCGCCCGCCGCCGCCTCCTCGCGCTCTGCCCCGGGGCCGAGTTCGGCCCGGCCAAGCAGTGGCCGGCGGACCATTTCGGGCGCCTCGCCCGAGCCCACCTGGATCGCGGCTGGGCGGTGTGGTTGCTGGGTTCGGCCGGCGATCGGGCGGTCTGCGCCGCGGTCAACGCCCATGCCGGAGGGGGCTGCCTGGATCTCGGCGGACGCACCTCTCTGGGCCAGGCGGTGGACCTCCTCGCCCTGGCGGACCGGGTGGTGAGCAACGACTCGGGCCTGATGCACGTGGCCGCGGCCCTGAACCGGCCCCTGGCCGCCCTGTTCGGCTCCACCGATCCGGGACACACCCCCCCGCTCGGGCGGCAGGTGCACATCCTCCGCGAGCCCACCGATTGCGCCCCCTGCTTCCGACGCGAGTGCCCGAAGGGCCACCTGGACTGCCTGCGCCGGCTGCGCCCCGAACGGGTGCTGGCGGCCTTCGGAGAGGCCTGAGGTGCGGGTGCTGCTGGTCAAGCTGTCCTCGCTGGGCGACCTGATCCACTGTCTGCCGGCCCTCACCGACGCCAAGAGGGCACGGCCGGAGATCCGTTTCGAGTGGGTGGTGGAAGAGGCCTTCACCGAGATCCCCCCCCTGCATCCGACCGTCGAGACGGTGATCCCCGCCGCGCTCCGGCGCTGGCGCGGGCGTTGGCGTCCGGCCTGGGCCGCGGGCGCCCCCCAGGCCTTCGTCAGGGCGCTGAGGGAACGCCGCTACGACCTGATCCTGGATGCCCAGGGGCTCATCAAGAGCGCCGTGGTGGCGCGCCTGGCCCGGGGTCCGGTGGCCGGATTCGACGCGCGCTCGGCGCGCGAGCCCCTGGCCGCCCTGGGCTATGGGCGCCGCTACCGGGTGCCGCGGGCGGCCCACGCAGTGACCCGTCTGCGCCACCTGTTCGCCGCGGCCCTGGGCTATCCCCTCCCGGAAGACCCGCCGGACTTCGGCCTGCCGCCGCTGGGACGGCCGGTGGCGGCGGACCGGCCCTATCTGATCTTCGTCCACGCCACCACCTGGTCCAGCAAGGCCTGGCCCGCCCGGCGCTGGGCCGAGCTGACGCGCCTGGCCACGGAGGCAGGCTATGCCGTGCGCCTGCCCTGGTACGCCCCGGGCGAACGCCTGGAGGCCGAGCGCATCGTCGCCCAGGCCGGAGGCGGCGAGCTGTTGCCCCGCCTGGGCCTGCGCGAACTCGCCGCCGAACTCGGCAGCGCCGCCGGGACGGTGGCGGTGGATACCGGTCTCGCCCATCTCGCCGCCGCCCTGGGCACCCCCGGGGTGAGCCTCTATGGGGCGAGCGACCCGCGCCTTACCGGGGCCGTGGGGCGCGAGCAGATCCGCCTGGCCACCGATCTGCCCTGTGTGCCCTGTGGGCGCAGGCGATGCACCCATCCCGAGGCCTCCCCGGGCCATCCCCCCTGTCTGGACCGGCTGCCCGCGGAGCGGGTATGGACGGCCCTGCGGGAACGCCTGCGGCCGCTCTGACACCCATGGTGTCCGCACCTTCCCGGGATCCACGACAGGCGGATGCCGCGGGCGGTTCCCCGGCCGGCCCCGCCCGCAAGGGCCTGCGGTGGGCGCGGAGCCCGCTCCCCGCCTGGACCGGGCTGGAGCGCCGCGACATCGCCCCCCTGTTGGCGCTGGGGGGAGGCGCCCTGGTCCCGGTGATGGTGTCCTGGAGCACCGGCCTGTTGCTCCTTGCCCTGGCCGTGGCCGCCTTTGAGGGTCGTTACCGGGGCCTGGGCGCGGCCCTGGCGCGCCATCCCCTGACGCCGCCGGCCCTCGCCCTGTCCGCCTGGCTGCTCCTGAGCCTGCTCTGGGATCAGGCGCCCCTCGGCGAGGCCCTGCACGGCCTCAAGAAATACCGCGAACTCCTCCTCTTGGTGGCCCTGTTGCCCCTCTTCCGCGGCGGGCGCTGGCGTCGCTGGGGGATCCGGGCCTTCGTGGGGGTGATGCTGCTGACCTTGCTCCTGTCCCTGCTCAAGGCCTCCGGCCTCGTCCACCTGGGGGGCACGGACGCCGGCACCGTGTTCAAGAACCGCATCACCCAGAACCTGTTCATGGCCCTGGCCGCCTGGCAGGTGGGGGCCTGGGCCCTCGCCGGCGGGGGCTGGCGGCGCCGCGCCCTGGGCCTGCTCTGGGCGCTCATGGCCTTCGATTGCTTCTTTCTCGTGGGCGGGCGCACCGGGCAGTTGGTGTTCGTCGCCCTCGGCCTGTGGTTTTTCTACCGGCGGCTCGGCGTCAAGGCCCTGGGTTGGGCCCTGGTCGCCCTGCCGGTCCTGGGCCTGACCACCTATGTGGGCTCGGACGTCTTTCGCGGGCGTGTCGATGCGTTGCGGCAGAGCCTTGGCGAATATCGCGAGGGCGGCTACACGACCTCCACGGCCCTGCGCCTGAGCTATTACCGCAACGCCCTGGGCCTGATCGGTGAACGCCCGCTGTGCGGCTACGGGGTCGGGGCCTTCGAGACCGCCTACCGGGCCTGGGTGCGGGGCACCCCCTACCCCCCCACCCGCCATCCCCACAACGAGTACCTGATGCTCGGTGTCCAGGGCGGGCTGGTGGCCGCCGGCCTGTTTCTGTGGCTGTTGTGGCGGCAGTGGCGCGCGGCCCGCTCCCTCGACCCGGAGGCCCGCGGCCTGGCGGAGGCCCTGGTCATGACCTTCGCCCTCGGCTGCCTGCTCAACAGCTTCCTCTACGACAGCACCGAGGCCCACCTCTGGGCCTGGCTCTCGGCCCTCCTCTACGCCGGCCTGTGGCCGGGGAAGGCGGCGGCATGAAGGGCTGTTCGGTGATCGTCACCACCTACCGCTGGCCCGAGGCCCTGGCGGCGGTGCTCGACGCCCTGGGCCGGCAGACGGCGCCGCCGCTGGAGGTGCTGGTGGCGGACGACGGCTCCGGCGGGCGTACCCGGGAGCGGATCGCCGCCCGGACGGCCCGCTTTCCGGTGCCGCTGATCCACGTCTGGCAGGCGGACCGGGGCTTTCGCGCGGCCGCGATCCGCAACCGCGCGGCGGCCCGGGCGCGCGGCGACTATCTGGTCTTCCTCGACGGCGATTGCCTGGTGCGGCCGGACTTCCTCGCCGCCCATGGCCGTCTCGCCCGGCCCGGCGCCTTCGTCGCGGGCAATCGTGTCCTGACCGGCCCGGCCTTCGCCCGGGAGGTCCTGAGCCGCGGCCTCCACCCCGAGACCTGGCCCTGGTGGCGCCTGTGGCGGCGGGTGGACCGCCCCGCCGCCCTGCTGCGTTTCCCCCTGGGACCGCTGCGCCGCCTGGGGCGGCGGCGTTGGCAGGGGGTGAAGACCTGTAACCTGGGCCTGTGGCGGGCCGATCTGGAACGGGTCAACGGCCTGGACGAGGCCTTCTCCGGCTGGGGTTACGAAGACTCGGACCTGGCGGTGCGCCTGCTGGCGTCCGGTCTGGAGCGCCTGGATGGACGCTTCGCCACCACGGTCATCCACCTCTGGCACCCGGAGCGCCCCCCGGATGCGGCCAACCTGGCCCGTCTGGAGGGGCGGATCGGCAGCGGGCGGGTGCGGGCCGAACGCGGCCTGGACCGCTATCCCGGCGGCGCATGAGACCGCCGCGGCAGGTCCTGGTGGTGCTCACCCGGCGCATCGGCGACGTGCTCCTGGCCACCCCTCTGGTGCGCTCTCTCAGGCGTGCCTGGCCGGAGGCGGCCATCGATCTGCTGGTGTTCCGGGGCAGCGAGGGCATCCTCGCGGGCAACCCCGATCCGCGGCGGGTGCTGACCCTGCCCGAGCGGCCGCGGCTGGCGGACTATCGCCGGCTGTTGCCACCCCTGTGGCGGCGCTACGACCTGGCGTTGGCCGCCTTGGCCGGCGACCGGCCCCATTACCTGGCCCTGTGGAGCGGTCGCCGGCGTGCCGGGATGGTGGCCGCGGACGATCCCGGCGGCTTCTGGAAACGCCGCCTCAACGGTCCCTCGGCGGCCTGGGCCGGGGAGGGCACCCATGCCCTGGTGCAATACCTGCGCCTGGCCGATGCCCTGGGCATCGAACGCCGTTACGAGGTGGTGACGCCGGCCGATCCGCGCCTGGATCCCGCGGCGGCCTTGGGCTTCGATCCCGCCGCGCGGGCCTTCGCCGTGCTCCACCCCCAACCCGGATTCCCCTACAAGGCCTGGACCCGCGCGGGCTGGCGCGGGCTGATGGAACGGCTGCGCGCCGCGGGCCTGGAGGTGGTGGTCACCGGCGGTCCCGATCCGGCCGAAGGGCGCCGTCTGCAAGGACTCACCGCAGGCCTCCCGTGCCGTCGCCTGTGGGGCCGCCTGACCCTGGCGGCCACCGCCGAGGTCCTCCGCCGGGCCGCCCTGTATGTGGGCGTGGACACCTCGGTGACGCATCTCGCCGCGGCCTGCGGCACCCCGACGGTGGCCCTGTTCGGCCCCACCGACCCCTTGCGCTGGGCGCCCTGGCCCCAGGGCTATGCCGCCGAGGCGCCGCCCTTCGCCGCCTACGGCCCGCTCCAGCGGCACGGCAACGTCATCCTGATCCAGGGCGAAGGCCGCTGTGTTCCCTGTCACGAGGAGGGTTGTGAGCGACATGTCGGGAGCCGCTCCCGCTGTCTGGACGACCTCCCCCTGGAACGGGTCTGGGAGGCGCTTCAGTCCACCAGGCCGTTGCGCCGCAACACCGCCTGAACCTTGCGCGCGCTACGCCCCAGGTGGTGGAGGTCACCGAGGTTGGGGCGTTCGCCCCGGGCCAGACGCGTCTCCCAGTCCAGGCAGGCGCTGTCGAGGAATTCCAGCAGCTTGAGGGCGCAGCCCCGGCAGTCCCCCCGGCAGAGGCCGGCCGCGTCCGACCCGAAGGGCAGGGCGGCGCGGATCCGCTGGATGAGCTGGATCATCGCCGTGCGGGTGTCCGGCTTGCGTGCCCGGGCGCGCATCCTCAACGCCGGGCGGGCAGGTTGTCGATGAGCCGCGCCCGGCCCAGGCGGGCGGCGGCCAGGACCCGCAGCTCGCGGTCGCCGGCGGTGACCGGCCCCAGGTCGGCGCTGCGGCGGACCGCGAAATAGTCCGGGGCCATGCCCGCGGCCTCCAGGTCCGAGACCCCGTGGGCCTCCACCTCGGCCGGCGGCCGGCCCCGGCCGAGATCGGCGGCGGCCCGTTCCAAGGCCGCGTAGAGCGCCGGGGCGCGGGCGCGTTCCTCCGGGCTGAGGTAGGCGTTGCGCGAACTCAGGGCGAGGCCGTCGGCCTCGCGCACCGTGGGCAGGCCGAGGACCTCTACGGGCAGACAGAGGTCACGGACCAGACGCCGGATCACCAGGAGTTGCTGATAGTCCTTCTCGCCGAACAGGGCGAGGTCTGGCTGGACCAGGGCCAGGAGCTTGGTCACCACCGTGGCGACGCCGCTGAAATGGCCGGGGCGCGCGGCGCCGCAGAGGATGTCCGAGAGGCCCGGCACCTCCACCCGGGTATGGCCCGCGCGACCGTCCGGGTACAGCGCCCTCTCGGACGGGGCGAACACGAGGTGCGCGCCGATCCGGGCGAGGGCCTCGGTGTCGGCCGCGAGGGTCCTCGGATAGTTGTCATAGTCCTCGTTGGGGCCGAACTGGAGGGGGTTGACGAAGATGCTCACCACCACCCGGTCGGCCCGCTCCAAGGCCCGTTCCACCAACCGCAGGTGCCCGGCATGGAGGTTGCCCATGGTGGGGACCAGGGCGATGCGTCCACCCCGGCGGCGGAATGCCTGGAGGGCGCGGCGCAGGGCGGGGATGTCCTGTGTCTGCTGCATGCTCAGGCGTAGCCGTGGTCGGGTGAGGGCCAGGCGCGCGCGCGCACGGCCTCGGCGTAGGCGCGCACGGCGCCCGCGATCCCCCCGTCCTGGCCGGTGAGGAAGTCGCGCACGAAGCGCGGGGGCTCGCCCTCCAGCGGGGTGAGGCCGAGGAGGTCGTAGAGCACCAGGACCTGGCCGTCACAGCGCGACCCGGCGCCGATGCCGATCACCGGGATCTCCAGTGCCTGGGCGATCTCCGCCGCGAGCACCTCGGGGACGCACTCCAGCACCAGCATCTGGGCGCCGGCCTTCTGCATCGCCACGGCGTCCTGCAGGATGCATTCGGCCTCCGCCGGCTCCCGCCCGTGGACGTGGTAGCCGTGCCGCAGCACCGACTGCGGGAGGAGGCCGAGGTGGGCGCAGACGGGTATGCCTTCGGCGCCCAGCCGGCGCACCGTGTCGAGGCGGGCGGCGCCCCCCTCCAGCTTGACCATCTGCGCACCGCCGGCCTGCAACAGCCGGCCCGCGGAGTGGAGCGCCCGTTCGGGCGTGGTATAGCTGAGGAAGGGCAGGTCGGCGAGGACCAGGGCGCGGCGGCGGCCGCGGGCGACGCAGGCGGTGTGATAGACCATGGCCTCCAGGTCCACCGGCAGGGTGGTCTCCCGGCCCTGGAGGACCATGCCGAGGGAATCGCCGACCAGCAGGATGTCCACGCCGGCCCGGTCCAGCACCCGGGCGAAGGCGGCGTCGTAACAGGTGAGGGCCACCAAGGGTTCGCCGGCCGCTTTGCGGGCCCTGAGGTCGGCCGGGCTGAGGGGGGTGTTCATGGGCACGTCTCCAGGGGCAGGGCTGCGCCGGGGTCGCAGGCGGCGCAGAGGTCGGACAAACGGCCGTGGCCGGGTATCCGCAGGCCCCCGCCGGCGATCTCCAGCAGGGGCAGGAGGACGAAGGCGCGCCGGTGCATCTCCGGATGCGGCAGACGCAGCGCCTCGCTCTCCATGACCCAATCCTGGTACAGGAGGAGGTCCAGGTCCAGGGTGCGTGGTCCCCAGCGGGGGCCGTCGCGGCGGCGGCCCTGGGCGTCTTCCAGGGCCTGCAGGGCGCGCAGCAGGTCCAGGGGGGCGAGACGGGTCTCCAGGCCGGCGGCGGCATTGACATAGGGGGGTTGCCCGGGAGGGCCGAGGGGGGCGCTGCGGTACAGCCGCGAGGCCGCCGTCAGGCGCGTCCCGGGCAGGCCCTCGAGGGCATCCAGGGCCTGCCTCACCTGGGCGACGGGGTCTTCCAGATTGCTCCCCAGGCCGATCCAGGCGTCCAGGGTTCAGCCCTCCGCCCCGGCCTCGGGCCGGGCGCGCCGCCGTCGGCGGGGGCGGCGGCGACGCTGTTTGGGCACCGCCGCGGCGATGCGCGTCCTGGCCTCGGGGTCGTTCTCCTGGAATTCGGTCCACCAGCGGGCCAGTTCCGGGTCGGCCTCGCCGGCCTCGGCGCGCAGCACCAGAAAATCGTAGGCGGCGCGGAACCGCGGGTGGGTGAGGAGGCGCAGGGGGCGTTTCCCCTGGCGGAACTCGAAGCGGTGCTGGAGGGTCCAGATCTCGCGCATGGGCAGGGTGAAGCGCCGGGGGATCGCCACCACCCCCTGTTGCCGCGCCAGGACCTCGGTGGCCGCCTGCTGGGTGGCGGCGACGGGGGGTTCGTCCGCCATGAGTTCGGCGGCGCGCAGGCGCACCGGTTCCCACAGGAGCACCGCGAACAGGAAGGCGGGGTTGACCGGCTTGGCCTCGGCGATGCGCCGGTCGGTGTTCTCCAGGCCGCGGGCCACGAAGGTCAGGGGGAAGTCGAACTGCTCCCGCGCCAGGGCGGCCTCGGAGGCGGGAAAGAGTTGGGCGAAGAGGCCATGGTGGCGCAGCCTCTCGAAGGCGGCGAGGGCGGTGCCGGCATGGAAGAGCTTGAGCACCTCCTCGAACAGACGCGCCGCGGGCACCCCTTGCAACAGATGGCCCATGACGGGCAGCGGCGCCTCACTCGCGGGGTCGATGTTGAAACCCAACTTGGCCGCGAAGCGCACCGCGCGCAGCATCCGCACCGGGTCCTCGCGGTAGCGGGTCTCGGGATCGCCGATCAGGCGCAGGCGCCCCTCAGCGATGTCCGCCATGCCACCGGCGAAATCCAGCACCGAGAAGTCCGTGATGTCGTAATAGAGGGCATTGACGGTGAAATCGCGGCGCAGGGCGTCCTCTTCGAGGCTGCCGTAGACGTTGTCGCGCATGATCATGCCGTCTTCCAGCACCCGCCCGCCTTCGTCGCCCGCGTGCTGGGCGCGGAAGGTGGCCACCTCGATGATCTCGCGCCCGAACCGCACGTGGGCGAGGCGGAAACGGCGCCCGATCAGGCGGCAGTTGCGGAAGACCCGGCGCACCTCCTCGGGCAGGGCGTCGGTGGCGACATCGAAGTCCTTGGGCTCACGCCCGAGCAGCAGGTCGCGCACCCCACCGCCCACCAGATAGGCCTGGTAACCGGCACCCTTGAGGCGATAGAGGACCTTGAGGGCGTTCTCGCTGATGTTGGCGCGCGAGATGTTGTGCTCGGGCCGGGGGATCCTGTGGGGAATGACGGGGCTCGGGGTGATGGGTTTCGCTCCTGCAGGGTATGTCGCTTGTACTGACGACGAAGCCCGGTATAATACCCGTTTTCCGCTGCCAATGCTCCCTTCGTCTAGCGGTCCAGGACGCCGGCCTCTCACGTCGGTAACAGGGGTTCGATTCCCCTAGGGAGCGCCATCTCTCCCGGCCTGTCGCCGTTTTCTTCCCGCACCCGCGAGGATCCCTGCCCCGGCGGTCTGCGAGGCCCGCGCCACGGGCCCCGGGAACCGGTATGTGCCCGGGCGTGCGCTCTGGGATCAGCCGTTCTGCAGCTTGGCCGCCACCCGCTGCAACCGCTCCCGGGCCTCGTCGGCCACCCGGTGCACCTCCGGGGCGGCGGCCAGATCGAACACGGCCACCGGATCCATGAAGCTCACCACGGTCTGCGCGCGGCCGGCCTCGCGCAGGACGAAGGTACAGGGGAGCAGGGTGCCGGCATTGGGCTCGGCCTGGATGATGCGGTCGGCCAGGCCGGGGTTGCAGGCGCCGAGGATCTTGTAGGCGGGGATGTCCTTGCCCAGTTTCTGCTTGAATATGGCCTGTACGTCCACCTCGCTCACCACTCCGAGGTGTTCGGACATGAGGGCCTCGCGCACACGCGGCTCGGCTCGGTCGAAGGGCAGATCCAGGGTCAGGTTGAATTCGTACATGAGGGTTCTCCACTGGACACGAAAGACGCGGAGAATACCCAGCGACCCGCTCCAAGGCCAATGACCGATCTCAATGGCCGGGGTCAGGACGCGAGGATCCCGGCGATGGTCTGGGGGTCTGTGGGGATGCCGAGGCCGGAGGCCCGGGCGATTATGGCGAGGACTTCGTGGAACAGGGGCAGGTCCCCGGCCTCCAACCGCACCTCCAGACACTCCCCATAGATGCGCGCGAGTTGGGCCACGAGGCGGCGGACGTCCGCAGGCACTTCCCGCGGCGCAGCGGCCGCCGGCCCGGCCTCGATCCGCGTCATGCGTTCGAGCACCCAACGCAGTTGTTCGAGGAAGGCGGGCCCGTAACCCCGCCCCAGCGGATCGGCCTCGGCGAGGCTCTGGGTGATCGCATCGCGGGCCACCGGCTCCAGGGCCGCGAGTTGCGCCGCCAGGGCCTCGGCCGCCCGCAGCAGGTCAGCGGGCACGGGGCCGGTCGCCGGCTCGCTCGGAGTGGGATCGGGTTCCTGGGGCGGGGCCGCCTCGCGCGCCATGCGCAGGGCGCCGATCTCGTATTCCGCGGCGGTGAGGAAGAGCTGCCGGCCCTCGATGTCGCTCAGGCCCGCGGCCTCCATGCGCGCCAGGATATCGGCGCGGGTCTCGGCATCGAAATACCAGGGGGCGAGAAAGCGACTGTTGCCGCCGGACTTGCCGGCCCGGCCCTTGCGCCCGGTACGCCGCCGGCCGCCGGCGAACTCCTTGACCCGCAGCAGGGGCTCACCGGGGACGGTTGCCGTTCTCATCGGTCCATGCCCCTCCCGAACCGCCGGAGGCGCGGCCTGCCCGGCGCCTCCCCATCCCGGGGTGGTGTGCCACAACTGGTGTTCATGAATTCCATCATAGACCCTATCGACGCAAAATGGTCGGCAACCACCAATCCATCCCGCCCAGGGGTCCAATCCTAACCGTTCAAGCCGCCCTTCACAAATCCAGTCATACCCCATCACACCTGGCCCTTCGGCCACTGCGGCCTCCGACTCAGGTGCGATGGGGGTTGGGCCGCTCAATCCCAGCTCAATGCCCCACCGGTCTGATATTCCGTCACCCGCGTCTCGAAGAAGTTCTTCTCCTTGCGCAGATTGGCCTGCTCATCCAGCCACGGGAGGGCGTTGCGGGCCCCGGGGAAGGGTTCGTCCAGGCCCGCCTGGCGGGCGCGGCGGTTGGCCACGAAGCGGAACTGCTCGATGTGGTCCTCGGCCGTATACCCCAGGATGGGATCGCGCAGGATGTAGCGCGCATACCCGGCCTCGGCGGCCTCGGTCTCGTCCCACATCTCGCGCACGGTCTTGGGATCGGGGACCACGCCTTCCTCCTGAAGGATCTGCCGCACCACGCGGATCCCGAAGGTGCAATGCAACACCTCGTCACGCATGATGTATTGAAACTGCTCGGCGGTGCCCTTCATGAGCCCGCGCCTCTGCAGGGAGAAGATGGGGCTGAAGCCGTTGTAGAACCAGCAGCCCTCGAAGATGGCGGCGAAGAACAGATAGGACATGACGAAGTTGTGCAGTTCGTCGGGGTCCCGGAGGTCGATGTCGGGGCGGAGGATGGAGTCGAGGCGCCGGTTGCTGATCTGAATCTTGCGGTGGATCTCGGGCACCACCCGGTAGCGGTTGTAGATCTCGCCCTGGTCGAGTCCGAGGGTCTCGATGCAGTGCTGATAGGTCCAGGTGTGCAGCGATTCCTCGTAGACCTGGCGCGCCTGATAGATCTGTAATTCGGGGGCGCTCATCTTCTCCATGACCGCCAGGCCGATGTTGCGCATGGCGAGGATGTCGGAGGTGGTGAGGTAGGAGAGCACGTTCTCGTAGACGTGGCGCTCCTCCAGGGTCAGGCGGTGGTGGTAGTCGTGGACGTCCTGGGCCATGTTGATGTCCAGGGGGGTCCAGTGATTCTTGTTGGCGTTGAGGAAGAAGTCCCAGGCCCAGGGATACTTGAAGGGTGCCAATTGGTTGATGTCGGCCTGGCCGTTGACGACCCGCTTGTCCTCGGGGTTCACCGGGGCAAGGCTGACGGGCGCCTCGGCGACCGGGGTGTCGTCGGCCTGCGGGGCCGGCGGTGGCATGGCCGGGCCCTGGTCGGGGGGGGTCGCCCGGAGCCGGGGCACAGGCGCGGTGAGGGGGTCGTCCCAATTCAACATGATCTTCTCGCCTCTTTACTTTGGTTGGTGGTTCGCAGAGACCGGAAGCACCGGTCTCGTTCTGTGCGCGGTCTTCTGTCCGCTGCCACCCGTCACTGACAGGCCTCGCAATCGGGGTCCAGGAGGTTGCATGCCTTCGGGGCCTCGCTCCCCGGCGCCTCCAGGATCCCGCCAGTGGGGGCCACGCTGGTCTTCTCCACCGCCGTCGCGCCCATGGAGCGCAGGTAATAGGTGGTCTTCAGGCCCCGCACCCAGGCCAGCTTGTAGAGGTTGTCCAGCTTCCTGCCGCTGGGCTCGGCCATGTAGAGATTGAGGCTCTGGGCCTGGTCCAGCCACTTCTGGCGGCGCGAGGCGGCCTCCACCAGCCAGCGCGGATCGATCTCGAAGGCGGTGGCATAGAGGGCCTTGATCTCGGGCGGGACCCGGTCGATGGCCTGGAGACTGCCGTCGTAGTACTTGAGGTCGTTGGCCATGACCTCGTCCCACAGGCCCAGGGCCTTGAGGTCGCGCACCAGGTAGGGGTTGACCACGGTGAACTCACCGGAGAGGTTCGATTTGACGAACAGGTTCTGATAGGTGGGTTCGATGGATTGGCTGACCCCGCAGATGTTGGAGATGGTGGCGGTGGGGGCGATGGCCAGACAGTTGGAGTTGCGCATCCCCTGGGTGCGCACCTTGTGGCGCAGGGCGTCCCAGTCCAGGCGGCTGCTGTCGTCCATCTGCAGGTAACCCCCCCTTTCGGCGGCGAGCAGGCGGATGGAGTCTATGGGCAGGATCCCCTGGCTCCACAGGGAGCCCTCGAAGCTGGCGTAACGGCCGCGTTCCAGGGCGAGGTCGCTGGAGGCGGAGATGGCGAACCAACTCACCGCCTCCATGGAGGCGTCGGCGAACTCCAGGGCCTCCAGGCTGGCGTAGGGGATGCGCTGGCGGTAGAGGGCGTCCTGGAAGCCCATGATCCCCAGGCCCACTGGCCGGTGGCGCAGGTTGGAACGACGCGCCGCGGGCACGCTGTAGTAGTTGATGTCGATGACGTTGTCGAGCATCCGCATGGCGGTGGTGACGCTGGCCTCCAGGCGCTCCAGGTCCAGGCCCTGGGGGCCGGTGTGGGCCGCCAGGTTGATGGAGCCCAGGTTGCACACCGCGATCTCCTCGTCGGAGGTGTGCAGGGTGATCTCGGTGCAGAGGTTGGAGCTGTGCACCACCCCCCGGTGCTGGTTGGTGTAGCGCAGGTTGCAGGGGTCCTTGAAGGTCAACCAGGGGTGCCCGGTCTCGAACAACATGGAGAGCATCCGCCGCCACAGATCCAGGGCCTCGACCCGCCGCCACACGCGGATCTCGCCACGGTCGGCACGCTCTTCATAGGCCACGTAGGCGCGCTCGAAGGCCTGGCCGGTGAGGTCGTGGAGATCGGGCACCTCGTCGGGGGAGAACAGGGTCCACTGGCCCTCTTCGGCCACCCGCTTCATGAACAGGTCGGGGATCCAGTTGGCGGTGTTCATGTCGTGGGTGCGGCGGCGCTCGTCGCCGGTGTTCTTACGCAGCTCCAGGAAGTCCTCGATGTCGATATGCCAGGTCTCCAGGTAGGCGCAGACGGCGCCTTTGCGCTTGCCGCCGTTGTGGGCCAGGGCCGCGGTGGTCATGTAGGAGGCGTCGCCTTCCACCTTGAGGTCGAAGACGAAGGGCACGGGCTCGATCTCCTTCACCCTGCGTACGCGGGTGAAGAGCCAGTGCTTCCAGACGAGCCAATTGCGCTCGCGGATGGGTGGGCAGCCCACCAGAAGGGCCAGCCCGCCCACGGCGGGGATGCGCAGATCGTAGGCCCTGGAGATCCCGTCGAAAGTGGTCTGTTCACCGTCCTGGCGATCCCGGGCGCGTTCCCGGCACTGTCCGGCGCTGGGGATGCCAAGGCGCAGGAGTTGGTAACGCAACCCCTCTACGAGTGGCTGAGAGGTGTTGGTGAAGCGGATCTCCCGGCCCCGGCCGATGCCGCCATCCGTTTCGATGAGTCCTCCGATGAGCGCTAGGGTCTGATCGTGGGGCAGATGGGCGTACTTGCGGTGAATGCGCTTGCAGCCGCGGTCGTCGTACAGTTCCTCGCGTTCGAAGAGGAATCCGGGCCGGTCGCCTCGTACCGGCCGGCCGGTGGTGGCATCGCGGGCGACACCGGCACCGGCCGCCCAAGCGATCTGCACATGGTTGGGCCGGACATTCTTCGTCCAGTAATGGATGCCACGCCGTTCGAGATAGGCGCGCACGAAATCGAGGTATTCGTCCTTGTCCGGGTTGCCGGAGACCCCCCACTCATGCGCATCCCCCGTACAGTGACCGACACCCAGCAAGATGCCATAGAGGCGTGCGTCGTCTTCGTCGAGGCCCGCCACCGGGAGGATCTCCCGGGGGATCACCTGGGCCACGTAGTCGCCCTTCTTCAGACGCCCGGCCTCCACCCATTCGGGTTTCACCCTGCCTCTTTCCAGCCACCCGTGGCTGCGCTCGTCGGCCTGTTCCAGGGGGATGCCGCGCAACGCCCAGATGGGGTGCCCGGCGGTGACCTGGAGCGGGGTGACGGCCTGTTCGACGTCGATCTCCACCATGGGACCGGTCTGGTTGTAGACCATACGTTTGCGTACCTCCCGGTAGATACCACGCTGGGCCAGGACCAGATCCCCCTCACGCACGTCCTTGATGGGTTTGACCCCGTCGGCGGTATGCAGCAGGGTGTTGCCGGCAAAGCACTGGTTGACCGCCACCGCGGTATCGCTGGCCACCTTGAGGAAGGGCACCACGCCCTGGCTGGTGCCGTTGGTGCCCTTGATGTGGGCGCCCATGCCACGCACCCGGGTCCAGTCGTTGCCCAGGCCGCCCGCGTACTTGGAGAGCAGGGCGTTGTCCTTGATGGCGCTGTAGATGCCGTCCAGGTCGTCGGCGACGCTGGTGAGGTAGCAGGAGCTGAGCTGCGGGCGGCGCGTGCCGGCATTGAACAGTGTGGGGGTGCTGCTCATGAAGGCGAAGGAAGAGAGCAGGTCGTAGAACTCGATGGCCCGCGCTTCGCGGTCGATCTCGTTCAGGGCCAGGCCCATGGCCACCCGCATGAAGAAGGCCTGGGGCAGCTCGAAGCGGGTCTCGCCGCTGTGGATGAAATAGCGGTCGTAGAGGGTCTGCAGGCCCAGATAGGTGAACTGGAGGTCGCGTTCGGGGCGCAGGGCCGCGCTCAGTGGCTCCAGGTCGAACTGTTGCAGACGACCGTCGAGCAGTTCGAGTTCGATGCCCCGGCTGAGATAGGCGCGGAAATAGTCCCCGTAACGGTCGCCCATCTGTCCCTGGGTGTCCACTTCGGCGTCCAGGCCCAGGAAGCCCAGGGCCTCCCGGCGCAGGAGGTTGAGCAACAGGCGCGCGGCGGCGCGCGAATAGTCGGGCTCCCGGTCGATGAGGGCGCGGGCGCTCATCACCAGGGCCTGGTGCAGATCGGTCTCCTTCACCCCGTCGAACAGGTTGTGACAGGCGGTCTCCAGGATCGCCTGGGGTTCCACCCCTTCGAGACCCGAGCAGGCCTCCGCCACCAGGACCTCCAGGCGGCCCAGGTCGAGCGGCCGGGTGCTACCGTCGTCCAGGGTGATGCGCAGCGGCGGGCTCCCGGTATCCGCGGTCGGGGCCTGCTCGGCCCGCTCCCGGGCACGTTGCTCCCGGTAGATGACGTAGGCGCGGGCCACCTTCTGCTGGCCGGCGCGCATCAGGGCCAGTTCCACTTGGTCCTGGATGTCTTCGATATGCACCCGTCCCCCGGCCGGCACCCGCCGGGTGAGGGTGGCGACCACCTGTTCCGTGAGTTCCCGCACGGTCTGGTGGATCCGGCTGGAGGCGGCGGCCCCGCCCCCCTCCACCGCGAGGAAGGCCTTGGTCATGGCCACCGCGATCTTGTCGGCGGCAAAGGCGGTGACCTTGCCGTTACGGCGAATGACCTGGAGTTCCACGTGGGAGAAACGGCGGGGCTCTTCGGCCTGGACGTCGGCCACAGGGGGGATACGGGTGTCCACGAAGTCCGCGGGGGGCTGCAGGTCGGTGGTCATGGAGGGCTCCGGTCGTCTCGCAGGAAAAACAGGATGAAATCAATATATACACCTATTTTTCGCAGTCAACCACAATATCTTGTGTATAGGAATCGGATGATCCTGTGATTCACCTGTGGATACAGTGTGGATGAATCGCCCTCTATGCCCCTTCGGCCCTGTGCGGGCCTGACGGGCGCGGTGGAAAAAGGGGAGGCAGGAGGCAGGTGGACGGGGCCGCCCGGCCGAGGTGATTCAGTGAATCTGGAGGTCGAAATACTTGGGAATGCCGCCGTCTTCGATCTTGATGGTCCCGAAGTAGGAGCGGCTCTCACCGGGGGCGAGGAAATCGAGGGCGGTGTCCTCGGCATTGGCGGCGTTCTTGCGGTCGAGGCGGGCGTCGCCGATCTGGATGCCGCTGTCGTCGAACAACAGGATGCGGACCTCGGGGGTCAGGACCTGCCCGCTGGCGTTGTCGAGCACCACACGGTATTCGTAGTGCTGATGGTCTCCGCGCCCCACCCGGGTGAAGGCCAGATTCTTGACATAGCGACGATGGATATCCAGTGTCCGATCGAGGGTGAAGGGCATCAAGTCGGGCAGGCGGCCTTGAACCAGACTGTCCAGTTTGCCTTGGAGCCGGTCGGCCGTGGCCTGACAGGAGGTCAGGTCGCCATTTCTGTGGCGCAGATCCGCGGCCAGCCGCAGGCGCTCCAGTTCGCTCGCGCCAAGGGACATCCAGACGTGGATCCAACCGATGAAGGCACCCACGAACCCCAGGCCGAACAGGAGGGTGGCGAGCTTGAAATTGCGCAGACTGCGGGAGTGACGACTTTGGTGACGACGGCTGCGACGTGAAGTGAGCACACGCCGATCGGCCTGCCGCAGGCTCTCTGGTGCCATGGAGAAATAGCGTAAATCTCGAATACGGGGACGATACCCGGGGGCGGCCCGGGAAAGAACTGCCAAGCAGGAACCCTGTCCGTCCCGTCTGGCGTAGCGAAGGGACCAGGTACGGTTGGTCTAAAGTGCTCTTGGCCTGGGGTCGGCAGTATAGAGGAAATCCCCTTTGCTCGCAGCAGCGAATCCAAGAGATGGGTTCTGGACGACCCTCAGGCAAGGCCGTCTCCCTCGGTACGAAACGGGGCCCCGCTCCATCCCGACAGACGAGACTCGCTCCAGGGGTCGGGCCTCGATCATCCGTAGGGTCGCCCCCGCCGAAGCCGTGCCGGTTCCACCCTGCGCCCTCACTCCCTGAATCCCAATCGCACCTGTCCCTTCCATTTCAGTTCGAAGGATCGCTCCAGTCGATCCACGCGTTGTGCAGCGAAGACCTGGACGGCCGCCACCGGTTCGCGGAACCGTACCCGGTAGTCGAGGCGCCCGGGTCCGCTGTTCCAGGACCGCGAGATGGTGGCAATCGTCCCTTTGCCTTTGGCGCGTTCACCGAGGATTCCGAGCAGATGATCCTGCGGGTGGTCACCGCTGAAGACGAGATGGGCCTGGATCCCCTTCAGTTCCACCAGGTTCGCCTGCAAGGGGCCGACGCTGATCACTCCGGTGGCCTGAAGGCGGCCGTGTTGCACGCCCCGGGGAATCTTCAACAGCATGTGGGCGCGGATCCGGGCGATCTGGTTCGCAGTGGCCCCCGGGCGCAGGTGGACGGTGCGGGTCCCGGTGTAGGCGCCATCCTCGAGGTGCAGATGGACCTGGGTGAAGAAGGGTTTTTCGAACGGGCTGTCCGGATCGTAGAACTCCCGGCCATCCGCTGCCTGCACCGAATCCACCGTCAGTCGTGCCAGATCGCCGGGAACCAGTTGCGGGGGCAGTCCATGGATACCCTCGAGACGCACCCGCAGCCAGAACTTCGGGGTCTCCCCGGCGAAGAAGGTGCCCGTGGAGATCCGTGCCTCCAGCCCCTTCGTGCCTGGCGGAGGCCTTTGCCTGGACAGGGCCGAAGGCGTATTCGCCGGGGTGGGTGTCGCGGCAGGCAACCGGGACAGCGCCGCCCTGCCCAGGGCCCAGGTGAACAGGGCCATGACCAGGGCGGCAGCCACCAAGGACAGGCCGAGATCGCGCCAGGTCCGCCAACCCCGCCCCAGGGGTCGTTCCGTCAACGGGTCTTCGCCGTTCGGCCATTCGGGGTACAGGGGCACCAACCAAGCTGGACGCCAGTCCTCCCCACGCACCCGGCTCTCCAGGTAGAAGAGGGTGATCAGGCCTTGAATCAAGGACATGGCGATCGACTGGAAGGCGAGCATCAGGATCAGTCCGAGCGCTGGCAGGGCCAGGAGTGCCCATGGAGTGATCTGGGCCAGGCCCCATCCGAGCCCGGCAAACAACAGCTCGCCGAGGAAGGCCATCAGCCCCAGGAGGAGCACCAGGAGCAGCAGATTGCCCAGGATGCGCAGCCGATAACCGCGGCTCAGGCGCCAGCCTCGGACGATGCTCTCCAACGGCCCCAATTCCTCGTTGGCCGCCACCGCCGGGACCAACGCGAACAGCAACCCCAACGCCACGAAACCCACACCCGCGAGGACTGCGACGCCACCCCACCAGAGCGGACCTTGGCCGCCCAGGGTGACCGCGAAGGTGGCCACCAACGCGCACCAGAGCAGCGGGACGGACATCGCCAGGGCATTGGCCGCGGCCACGTCCGGGGTACGGACCAGGGCCTCCCAGGCCAGAGCGCGCACCCGCGGCCAACGGCCCTCGCCGAAGTAGTAGGCAGGCAGGCGCAGGAGGGCGGTCTGCCACCAGGCCAGAGCGAGCATCATGCCCACGCCCTGGAGCAGGGCGAGGACCGCGAGCAAGGGCCGGTGGGCGAGCGCGTCCCAGAGCGGGAGCGGACTGGTGGGCGTCACCAGTCCCCCGGACAACAGGACACTGGGCAGGGCGAGCAGGACCACGGCCAGAAGATAGAAGAGCAGGAGGCCCAGTTGCACCCCCAGGGAACCGAAGGTCAGAGCGAAGAGTACGCGCAGGCGGGTCGCCAGACCCAGGCGCGGCAGCTCCGGGACGGCGTCTGCCGACGTGGTCTCGGACGTCTTCTCCCGTGGCAGGATGAACTCCTGGCCATCTTCCATCAGGATTTGCACCTGAGCGCCCATGGCCTCCAAGTGGTGGCGTAACTTCTCTGCGTGGACCAGATCCAGGTGTGAGGCCAGGCGTGCGGGCAGGTGGTCCAGCATCGCCTCCACCCGTGCGGGGTCGTGGCGGCCGTGACGGGAGAGCAGGTCGATCAGGCGCGCCTTGCGTGCCGGGTCGTAAGCGGTGAGATAGGCCTTGTATAATCTGGACATGGCACTTTCGTCGAAGGGTATCTAAGGTTCAAGGTGCCCGCGCCGCTCCCAAGGATCGAAGAGGCGGGCCCCTCGAACCTTTCCTCACCCTGTCCCCTTGCCTGCCGCTGGCGGGGTGCAGGCAAGTCTCCCAGAGGAAGAGGCAGATTTGAAGTGCGTAGAGCGCGACTTCCACGGTAGAGATTCTAGCGGCCGGGCGGCCATGAAACTTTATCCCGAGAGCAGCGCAGGGGGGACATGGAGCGGCGTGCGCCGGTATCCACGGCCCTGCACGAGACGAGCAGCGGCTGCTCGCACCCCAGGACTATAGCAGTACCTGCTCGATCCCGCCCTGCTTCAGGCGTTCGATGAACTCCCGCTGCCAGTGGACGCCAAGGTGGGCGCGGGCCAGCTCCTCGACGATGTAGTCCACGGCGAGCCCAGTGCTGTCGGTATAGCGGGAGAGGCCCTGCTGGCAGGCGGGGCAGGTGGTCACCAACCGCTTCTCGCGGGGATGCTCCCTTTCCAGGTCGGCCAGGCCCTGGCGCAACTCCTCCAGCTTGCGGAAGCGTACCTGGTTGGCCACGTCGGGGCGGGCGGTGCCCAGGGTGCCGGCCTCGCCGCAGCAGCGATCGGACAGGCGCACGCCCTCGCCCAGGAGGCGGCGGGCGACCTGCAGCGGGCGGTGGCCCTTGATGGGGGTGTGGCAGGGGTCGTGGTAGAGATAGCCGGTGCCCTGTCCATCTTCCAGGCGCAGGCCCTTCTCCATCAGGTACTCGTGTACGTCCAGCAGACGGCTGCCGGGGAAGATGCGCTCGAATTCGTATTCCAGCAACTGGTCCATGCAGGTGCCGCAGGAGACGATGACGGTGTGGATGTCCAGGTAGTTGAGGGTGTTGGCCAGGCGGTGGAAGAGCACCCGGTTGGCGGTGGCGATGGCCTGGCCCGAGGCCAGGCCGGCAGCGGTCTGGGGATAGCCGCAACAGAGGTAACCGGGGGGCAGGACCACCTGGGCACCCGTCTGGCAGAGCATGGCGATGCTGGCCAGGCCGATGTTGCTGAACAGGCGCTCGGAGCCGCAACCGGGGAAGTAGAACAGGGCCTCGGCCTCCGTGTCGGCCCGCTCAGGGTCGCGCAGGATGGGGATGCGGCTGGGATCGTCCAGACCCAACTCGTTGCGGTAGTCGCGTTTGGGCACGGCCACGCGCAGGGGGTAACGGGCCATCTCCAGCACCTGGCGGGCCGCATTGGGGGGCGTGGTGGTGGCCGCCGGCGGGGTCCCGGGGCGGCCCAGGAGCCCCATCCGGCGGAGCAGGCCGTGGGCGAGGCCGATGCCGGCGAAGCCTAGGCGCCCCAGGCCCAGGCGCAGGGCGCGGATCAGGCGCGGGTCGCGGGCGTTCAGGAACCAGAGAGCGGCCTTGTGACCCGGATTCGACCGGCGCCGGCCGTAGTCCACGAGGATGGCGCGCATCCGCGCGGTGACCTCGCCGAAGTCGATGTCCACCGGACAGGGGTTGGCGCACTTGTGGCAGAGGGTGCAGTGGTCCGCCACCTCGTTCATGGCCTCGAAGTGGCGCAGGGAGAGGCCGCGCCGGGTCTGTTCCTCGTACAGGAAGGCCTCGATGATGAGGCCGGTACCGAGGATCTTGTTGCGCGGCGAATAGGACAGGTTGGCCCGAGGCACGTGGGTCATGCACACCGGTTTGCACTTGCCGCAGCGCAGGCAGTGGCGGATGGCGTCGTTGAGGTCGCCGAGGCCGCCGGCCTCGAGGATCAGGGCCTCCTGCTCCACCAGTCTCAGGGAGGGGGTGTAGGCGCGTTGCAGGCCGGAGCCGGGCATGAGCTTGCCCGGGTTGAAGCGGCCCTCGGGGTCCACCCGGCGCTTGTAGGCCACGAAGGGCGCCAGGGCCCCGGCGGGCAGGTATTGGATCTTGGTGAGGCCGATGCCGTGTTCGCCCGAGATCACCCCGCCCAGCTCCCGGGCCAGGGCCATGATCCGGTCGACGATGCGTTCCGCCTCGCGCAGCATGGCGTAGTTCGATGAGTGCACGGGGATATTGGTGTGGACGTTGCCGTCGCCGGCGTGCATGTGTAGGGCCACGAACAGGCGTTCCTCGCGGATCTCCCGATGGATCGCATCCAGGCGGCTGCGTACCCGCTTGAAGCCGCGTCCGGCGAAGAGTTCTTCCAGGCGTTCCAGGACCTCGCGCCGGTAGGATTGGCGGAGATCGCGTCTGAGCATGAGGTCGGCCAGGGTGTCGCCGGGACGCAGGGCCTCGCGGGCGGAGGTGTCGAGGAGTTCCGGGTGATCACCTGCGGGGTCGTCGAGGTGCGCGAGCACCGCCCGCCAGCGCGCCCGGGCGGCCTCCACCAGGGTGCGCGCCGCGGCCCGCTTGGCGTCGAGGATCTGGCGTTCCTCCGTGGAGTCCTCCAGCTCCAGGTCCTGGGCCTCGTCCAGGGGGCCGGCGAGGTAGTCCAGCACCGCGCCGAGGATGCGGTCCTTGTTGCGGATGGAGTATTCGATGTTGATGCGTTCCACCGCGCGGCTGTAATCGGCCAGGCGGGGCAGGGGGATGACCACGTCCTCGTTGATCTTGAAGGCGTTGGTGTGGGCGGAGATGGCCGCGGTGCGGGCACGGTCGAGCCAGAACAGCCGCCGCGCTTCCGGGCTGGCGGCCACGAAGGCCTCGCCGCCGCGTGCCGCGGCCAAGGCGCAGACCCGCTCCACCGCCGTCTCCAGGGCCGCCGCGTCGTCGCTCGCCAGGTCGGCCAGGAGGACCATCTTGGGGCGCTCCCGGCGCGCCGCCTTGACGTTGTAGCGGATCGCCTTGAGATAACGCTCGTCCAGGTGCTCCAGGCCCGCCACCACCACCCCGGGGAGGGCCTCCACGTAGTCTCGGATCTCCACGATGGCGGGTACCGCCCGGGCCAGGTCGTCGCCGAAGAACTCCAGGCAGAGGGTGCGGATCCCGGAGGGCATCCGGTGGAGGATGAAGCGGGCCGAGGTGACGAGGCCGTCGCAGCCCTCCTTCTGCACCCCGGGGAGGCCGCCGAGAAACTTGTCGGTCACGTCCTTGCCCAGGCCCGCCTTGCGCAGGGCCGCGCCGGGGATCTCCAGGATCTCGGGCCTGCCCAGGGGGGTGGTGCCATCGGCCGCGAAGCGAGTCAGGCGGAAACGCACCCGCGCCTGTTCGTGGATCTTGCCCAGATTGTGCCCCAGGCGCTCCACCTCCAGCCAGTCCCCGTCCGGGGTCACCAGGCGCCAGGAGGCCAGGTTGTCCAGGGTGGTGCCCCAGAGCACGGCCTTCTTGCCGCCGGCGTTCATGGCGATGTTGCCGCCGATGGTGGAGGCGTCCTGGGAGGTGGGGTCGACGGCGAAGGTCAGGCCCGCGGCCTCGGCGCGTTCGCTCACACGGCGGGTGACGGCGCCGGCCCCGGCGCGGAGCGTGGGCACGGGTTCCGCGACCCCTTCCAGGCGGACCCGTTCCACCGCCGAGATGTCGTCCAGTTTCTCGGTGTTGACCACCGCCACCCGGTCGTCCAGAGGTACCGCCGAGCCGGTGTAGCCGGTGCCGCCGCCGCGGGGGATGATGCCCAGGCCCAGTTCGCCCAGGGCCCGCACCAGGGGGGCGACCTCCCGTTCGTGGTCCGGGGTCACCACCACGAAGGGGATCTCCACCCGCCAGTCGGTGGCGTCGGTGGCGTGGGCGACCCGCGCCAGGCCGCCGAAATCCAGGTTGTCGGCACGGGTGATGCCCGCCAGGGCGCGGCGCACCCGCTCGCGCAGGGCGCGGTTGGCCTCGAAGCAGCCGCCGAAGCGGGCCACCGCCTCGCGTGCCAGTTGCAGCAGACGCTCGGCCCGGGGATTGGCGTTGAGGCGCGCCTCGAAGCCCTGGAGGCGGTGTTCCAGGGCCTGGACGAGGGCCGCGCGGCGCTGCCGGTTCTCCAGCAGGTCGTCCTGGAGATAGGGATTGCGGGAGACCACCCACATGTCCCCCAGGACCTCGAACAACATCCGCGCCGAGCGCCCGGTGCGGCGACTCCCGCGGAGGGCCTCGATCAGGGTCCAGCCCTCGTCGCCGAGGAAACGGATGACGATCTCGCGGTCGGAGAAGGAGGTGTAGTTGTAGGGGATCTCACGGATCCTGGGGATGTCGGGCATGGTGATGCGGGTTTCGTCGAGCCCTTCCTGGCGGTTTGGTTGGGAAAGGTCAGGATGCCTCTTGCCTCGCGGGACACCGACGACACAGGCGCCCCCCGGAGAGCAGGACGGAGGCATCGACGGGGCGAAAACAGGGGGTCGGCATTTGTTTGGACGAGTGGAGGGCGGTCGAATGGGTTGGTCTAGTATACTCGTTGCCCATGGCCTTTCGATTTTTGGATGCCGTTACTGTGGGGGGCGTGGGCGCTGTACTCCGACTTTTTCCTCGACCCAACCCGTTGAATAGCGGCGAGCGGGCCTCGACCCCAACAGGATCAACACCTCAAAGGTTCGGCAAAAGGAAGGGCCGGAGAGACCCAATCACTATGGCCGATCCGGCCTCCCTTGACTCGCGTACAGCCGTCCTCTACGCTAAACAATAAACTGCGTCGAACCGCTCTGATCCCCCTGTTCACACCTATTCGAGAGGAATGCAACTTGTCGACTAAGCTGACAGCAGTCATTTTGCTCTGCGCTTCTATCATGCCGGTAACGATGATGGCAAGCGCCCGGGATGTTGAGATGCCTGCATTCGCCGGGAAGCATTTGATGAGGATGATGCGGGGTCATCTGGAGACCCTTCAGGATATGACTTATCTATTGTCCCGGCATGAATACGAGAAGGCTGCCGCCGTAGCGGAGGAAGGTCTGGGCATGTCCTCTGCTGAGATGCATTTTAAAATGTATGTTGGAAAGTATCTGCCACGAGACATGCGCGCTCAGGGTAAACGTATGCATGAAGCAGCCAGCCACTTTGCCAAGGTGGCCAGGAATGCAGCAAAGGGGGATGCCTTGGATAAGGCGCTTGCGGCCATGGCCAAAGTAGTGAAGCAGTGCGTCGCCTGTCATTCCGCCTACCGAGTTCGCCGATCCGAAGACTAGAACTATCCAAGAGATTCGCCGACTCCGATTTCCACCGAATACGAGAGACCACCATGTTTGAAGACGATACCGACAAGACTGCCGACGCCCATATATTCAACAGCAGCGAAAACGACACGGAGACCGGTCCCCGCACCTATGATTCGAAGGTGTTTGAAGAGAACAGCCGGAACATGGATCAAGCGGCCAAGATGAATATGCTCTTGTATCCGGTCGGGGGAGTTCTCATCGGTTTTGGGCTCGGTGCCGGCGTGGTATGCTGCGGCCTGCTCAAGGCCCTGGCCACGCTGGCGGGTGGGGCGGCCGGTGGGTATTCCGGGTATCGCTATGGATATGTGCGAGGCACGGAACTCCGTACCCAGGCACAGGCCGCGTTGTGCCTGGCCGAGATTGAGCGGAATACGCGCAATAATAAGGGTACGGGGGAGAAGGGGCTGTTCGAACGGCTGGGTTGGTGACGAAGAAACAATACGATCTCCGGGCCTCGGAGAGGCAGCTTCAGGGAAGGAGGTGGCCACGTCGCGGGTGATGGTAGCACGGAGACCGTGACGGAATCTCGTGCCGCCGCTTGATGATGTGGTATACCCGTCGCACGTGAATATTTCGTTTTTCGAGGGTGTTCCTCGTGCTCCTGGGCAAGGCGCGGAAGCGAGTCATAGCGGGGACTATGGCGAGCTTTCGCAACACAGCCCAGGGGTGCGAGGG
>Ga0256841_1000393_pt1 | contig 45997 bp, 30 predicted proteins | sample 356308metaG_FD_185971 | JGI IMG/M metagenome (GOLD analysis project Ga0256841, IMG submission 185971) | Hydrothermal vent microbial communities from Mid Atlantic Ridge, Atlantic Ocean - 356-308 | ecosystem: Environmental > Aquatic > Marine > Hydrothermal vents | place: Atlantic Ocean: Mid...
ACCGTTGATTTCGGCAATCTTGAAAACTGGGATTTCGACCCTCTGTCGGGAGAGGTTAAAGATGGGTATGTGCATGGCAGGGGAAGTGTTGATCAGGAAGGTGGCCCTGCTGCTTTTGTAACCTCCGGAAGAATTCTAAAGGAGCTTGGTTTTGATAAGGATATGACAATATATTTCGTCGGTAGCGTGATGGAGGAGGATTGCGACGGATTGTGCTGGAAATATATTATTGAAGAAGATGGTATCCGTCCTGAATTTGTAATAAGCACGGAGCCTACAAACCTTAATATCTATCGCGGTCACAGAGGCAGGATGGAGATTGAAGTGTCTTTTTACGGAGTTTCGGCTCACGGCTCGGCTCCCGAAAGAGGGAAAAATGCCATTTATATGGCTTCAAAGGCCGCTTTGGAAATAGAGAAACTGAATGAGCGTCTTGCCTATGATGAGTTTCTCGGGAAAGGAAGTGTCACCATTTCGGAATTTGTTTCGGGAAGCCCTTCGTTGTGTGCGGTAGCCGATTTTGCAAAGCTCCACCTTGACAGAAGGCTGACCTGGGGCGAGACAAAAGAAATAGCGGTTAAGGAGATCGAGGATATTGTTGAAGGACTTAATGCAAAGGTTGAAGTGCTGAATTATAAAGAGCGGGCATACACAGGATTAGAGTATGGAATGGAGAAGTATTATCCTACCTGGAAAATGCCTGAATCTCATCCCGTAGTACAGACCGGAGTCAGAGCTTATGAAAGTCTTTTTGCCGAAAAACCGTTGATTGACAAATGGACTTTTTCAACCAACGGAGTTACAATAAACGGAATATACGGCATTCCGGTTATAGGTTTCGGACCGGGAAATGAAGTGTTGGCTCACGCCCCCAACGAAAAAGTTCCCGTTGACGACCTTGTGAAAGCCTCTGCCTTTTATGCCGCTTTTGCTTATGAAATGTCAAAATGGAAGTAATACGCTGATTATAAGTGAAATCAGATTAAAAGCCCGCGGAAAGAGCCTTGCCGGATTGAAGTTGGAATAACATCCCGTAAGGTTTGTGTGCCGGCCTGCGGGCAGAAATAACCTTGCGGGATTGTGGTTTGTGCGCCTGCCAGCGGGAAGGAATAACCTTGCGGGATTATGGTTTGCGCGTCTGCCTGCGGGGCGAGAAAAACCTTGCCGGATTGAAGTTGGAATAACATCCCGTAAGGTTTGTGTGCCTGCCAGCGGGAAGGAATAACCTTGCGGGATTATGGTTTGCGCGCCTTCCTGCGGGGCGAGAAAAACCTTGCGGGATTGAAGTCGGAGTAGCGACAGCAGATGATGTATTAAAAACTAAAAAGTCTTGGAGAATTTTGAAATATTTTGTACCTTCGCAAAGTGAAAAACTACTTCAAACTGTGGAAAAAGAAATAAAAAATACTGCAAACGAACCGCTTCAACAGTACAAAAGGCCTTCGGGTTTTGAAGATGTGTGGAAAATGTTTATGGAAACGGATCGAATATTGTCGGAAAAATTTAAGGAAACCGATGAAATGCTTTCCCAAAAATTTTTGGAAACCGACAAAAAGTTTAAGGAAACCGACAAAAAAATAAAGGAGTTATCTGCACTATTTACTTCGCAGTGGGGAAAACTTGTCGAATCGCTTGTTGAGGGCGATTTGGTAAAATTGTTAAATGAAAGAGGTATAAAAGTTGAGCGAACCGTACAGCGAGTAAAAGGTAATCGTAACGGTGAAAATTTCGAGTACGACATTATAGCCTTAAACGGTGAAGAGATAGTAATAGTGGAAGTAAAGACAACATTACGTCCCGACGATATAAAAACTTTTCACGAAAAGTTGTGGAAAGCCAAGCAATATCTACCCGAATACAAAGAAAGAAAGATTTACGGTGCGGTAGCCTATATTTCGGTGGAAGGCTCTGCCGACAGTATGGCAGAGAAAGCCGGAATGTTCGTCATCAAAGCCACCGGTAGCAGCTCTTCGTTAGTTAATGGAGATGACTTTATACCTAAAGCCTTTTAATTTTTCACAAACTTTCCCTTCATCATCTTGCCGCCTTTTGTAATCACATTCAGAATGTAAACACCCTTTGTGAGACTTGATATATTAACCTTTTCCCTAACCGATTTTGCGTTGTATTTCCTTTGCAGGATGCTTTTGCCTGCCATATCGTAAACCTTAACGGACTTTATCTTGTCCGTATTGTCGTTCAACTCTATTTGTATTGAGGTTTTCGAGGGATTGGGGATGATTTTGAAATATTTATTATAATTATTTTGTTGATACCGATTAGTATTCATAACATAGAAATAATCTTTGTATAAATATTTCTGAAATGGCTTCCATTGTTGAACTCCACCTGTCGTATCAAGCCACATAACCTCGTATTTTGTCAATCTCGGTCCGTCATATTCCAATAAAACCGTATCCGCAAAAATAATTTTCCAAACTCCGAGAAAGTCCTGATTAACCTGAACTTTGTTGAAAATTATAAATCCGTCCTTGTTAACAACTCTGTCAACAATAAAAATATCTTTCCATTGATTATCATTCCATTCCTGTGTTTCATAATGGAATCCTCCGAGTGAATCGGCAGTGGCATTTACAGTTCTTTTGATCGGTTCCCAATGATCGCCGAACCAATGATAAAAAGTAAAAGTTGTAAACTCGGGATCTTCATCCTCACTAAAACTGTAATTGTAACCATGACAGCCTGTCCAATTTATGTGTTCAATATCGGTAAATTTTTGGTAATTAATCCAACTTTGGCTCGACATATCCCATTTCTTAAATATGTATTCATATATTATTCCGCAAGAATCATAATGCCATATTTTTATCAAATCTTTTTGCCAATGCCCTACTACATCGGGAATCCAATCATACCAATATGCAGTATCCATACACTCTTTATCATCAAATACGTATTTGTTGCCATAAAATCTTTCCCATTTATCGTTTTCCCATTTTTCCTGTGCATATAATGTTTGATATCCGTTTGTGTCATAATCTTCGAAATATCTGTTGGAATTAACCCATATATTAGAATCATTATTCCATTCTTGAACTATTTGGCAGGTATCTAATTTATTGTTGTTATAATAGAAAAATATATTTTCAATATTATCCCACAGATTATTTGAAAAATCATATTCCTGATAAAGGCTTTGCGTTTTATATCCTGAAGAATCATAATAATAAATAATATGACCAACAGAATCGTTGGTAGAGGGATCAACACTAATTAATCTTGACGGTTTATCAGGAAAAAGTTCGTTTTTATACTCCGATACTTCATATAAAAACGGCACATATTCATTTCCTTCCCAATTATAATATTCCATTATTTTATAAATCCAAACAGTATCCGAATTACTATTTGCTTTCATTACCAATTTGGAATCGGGAACTTTTCCGTTTTTAAGATTTGGAAATTGAGTATTTATATTTTGTCCGTTAACCATAACAGCCATTGTTATACCAATAAAAAAAGATAATTTTTTCATTTCATTTTACTTTTTCATATTAAAAACAATAAAACTGTTGCAATAATTCCTTTTTTCATATCTTTAATTTTTTTCAATGAGTTAATGAATTAATTTTTTCAGACAATTGGAATTGTCCGGTTGGGGATTCGGCCCTTCCCCTTAGTTTGCCGGATATGAGAGTCAAACGCCACTCCGACCCGTTGCAATTTCCGTTACGGCCGCTTCCGTCATCCGGCACGCCGGAAAGCGGCTATTCGCTATGAACCTGTTTTTCCCGGTCCGGAATATGTCGTTTCCGGTAATTGAACCTTTACTTTTATCCTGTAATTTGCCTTTATGTTGTTTCCGCTTGTCATAATTTCGCGGGATTTTATTGTTTTCGTATGGTAAAATTTTTAATGGGGGGGGGGAGTAAACGTCTGACACTCAATCATTTGTAATGATTGCAAACAGATAATTATATGTTTCATCATCCTGACCATCGGGCAACGGTTTACTTTGCAAATATAATAAATCTTCGGGAAAAGCAAATTTTTTTAAGTATTTATTTTAGGTGATTCTAATCCCGTAAGGTTTGTGCGCCGGCCTGCGGGCAGTAATAACCTTGCGGGATTATGGTAGGAATATTGGAATTGTCTAACGCATTTAAACCGGTGAATGAGCGCAGGCAAGCAGGGTCTGAAATTTAATTGTTCGATACTATCTGTTAATCCAGTTTTCGATCTCTATATTAGTGATTCTATCGAATTCCCTGATATTTTCCGTAACCATAATCAATTCTTTTTCAACAGCCGTACAACCAATTAACAGGTCAAAGTCACTTATTAATATCCCATTTTTTCTAAGACGTGCCTTTTCTTTTCCAAATAAATAAATGGAGTCATAAATTGGTAAAACAGTGACTAAGTCTATAAACTGATTAAGAACTGAATGGTTTTTTGAAGGATTGCTACTACTTTCTGCACCATATACAAGTTCGGCAAAAGTTATTTCTGAAATTGCACAGTTATGTAATCCAATCTCCTCAAACTTTTCAAGCAGATTGAACTTACCCCGAAAGAAGTGAATACAGATATTTGAGTCAAGTAAGAATTTCATTCAAAGTCTATAGGGATTTGTTTTTCAACTCTTGAATTCTTTATATCTTTTATGATTTCATCAGAGTCTCTTTCATCGTCCCACGAACCATAAAGACTACTTAAATCAATATTTTTACCTTTTTTAATATCAATTGATTCAGTTAATTTCCTAATAAGCAATTTCTTAGAAAAATCATCCATTTCTATTAAAAAACCGAAATATTTATCAATCGTTTTATTTGTAAGTGCCAAACCCATAATATTTTTTTTACAAAAATAGTAAAAATAATTCTTAAACCAAAAGAATATATTCCAGAAAACAAAAATCTACAGTGCAGTGGCTTTCATAACCGCCGACGGCTCATCCGACAGAATGGCCGAAAAACTCGGGATGTTTGTCATAAAAGCCACCGGTAGCAGCTCTTCCATAGTAAATGCAGATGGTTTTGTACCGAAAACCTTTTAATTCTTCACAAACGTCCCTTTCATTATCCTTTCTTTGTGTGTTCTTTGAGCCTTCGTGTCTTTGTGGCTAATTTCCTGATATTTTGCCACTAAGTCTCAAAGACACTAAGAACCACAAAGGCATCAGGTTTCAACGCAATGAACTCATACACAACAAAATGCAAAATCAATATATTTATTGCGAAAATTCAGAACCGTATTACGGTAGTGTGAATATTTTAAATAAATTCAGAATAACCGACCCTAAGGGAATTAGCGTGAACCCCAAATTTCGCGGGTCGTCAAATAGACTGATTCTGAACATAAATACAAATTTCTTCGAGTTAAATTTACTATAACTCAAACAACTGCATCAAAGAGAAATTGCAAAGTTTATGAGTCGGTTGATATGACCTTACAGGTTCAGTCCGGGAAAATATATTCAAAAACTACTACTTTTCTAAAAATAATTACTACTTTCGTGTCGGGAGGAAATGAACTTGGACATTCATCAAATACTTGTAAAATATTGGGGATACGGAACTTTCAGACCCTTACAGGAGGATATTATCAATTCCGTACTTGAAGGTCGCGACACTCTTGCGCTTCTTCCTACCGGAGGCGGAAAGTCAGTCTGTTTTCAGGTGCCTGCACTTGCAATGGAAGGACTTTGTATTGTTGTAACACCCCTCATCGCGTTGATGAAGGATCAGGTGGAAAATCTGCAAAAAAAAGGAATCAGGGCGCTGGCAATACATTCGGGTATGACCTCGTATGAAATAGAGGTAGTTATTAATAATTGCGTTTATAATGATGTCAAATTTCTCTATCTCTCACCCGAACGACTGGAAACGGACAAGATAATTCACAACATTGACAGAATGAGTGTGAATTTACTGGCTGTTGACGAAGCGCACTGCATTTCTCAGTGGGGATATGATTTCAGGCCGTCATATCTCAAAATTGCCGAAATAAGAAAAAAACTACCCGGAGTACCCGTTCTTGCACTTACCGCAACAGCCACCACCGATGTCATTCCCGACATACAGGAAAAACTTGAGTTCAGTGAGAAAAATGTTTTCAGGTCATCTTTTGAGCGCAAAAACCTGACGTATGTCGTTCTGAAAGAAGAAGATAAACTTAACAGACTGTTAAAAGTAATCAATAACCTGAAAGGTAGCGGAATTGTTTACGTCAGAAGCCGCCGCAAGTCGGTTGAGATAAGAAATTTCTTGGTTACCAATCACATAATGGCCGATTTCTATCATGCCGGGCTTGATCAGAAAACACGGGATATAAAACAAGACTTGTGGATGAAAGGTGAAACCAGGGTTATGGTTGCAACCAATGCATTTGGAATGGGAATTGACAAGCCGAATGTGAGGTTCGTGGCACACATGGATATTCCCGATAATATCGAATCCTATTTTCAGGAAGCCGGCAGGGCAGGCAGGGACGGAAAACTTTCCTACGCAGTGCTTTTATATGATAATGGTGATCTCGCAGATTTGAACAGTCATTTTGAAACGGCTTTTCCTCCGATGGAAACGATAAAAAGGGTTTACCGGGCGCTCGGTAACTATCTTCAACTTGCTGTCGGAAGCGGTAAAGATGCAAGTTTTGACTTTGACATAATAAAGTTCTGTACAAATTACAATTTCAACAGGATTATTGCATACAATGCCCTCAGATTCTTAGAAAAAGAGGGATTTATAATGCTTCAGGAATTCTCGGAAGCAGATTCAAAAATACATCTCAAGGTAAATAAGGAAGATATTTATAAATTTCAGGTCGAAAACCCAAAATATGATAAGTTTGTAAAAGTGCTGCTCCGCTCTTACAGCGGGTTGTTTACCGATTTTGTGAAGATTAGCGAAAGTCAGATTGCATCACGGTTGGGAATAAGCGAAAACAGGACTATCAATCTACTCCGGACCCTTGAGCAGTTTAATATTCTTGTTTATGTCAAACGTAAAAATCAACCACAGCTGACTTTTCTAACCGAGCGAATTGATGCAAAAGATATTTTCATTTCCGATGAACATTACCGAAACAGAAAAGAATCGGCCAAAAGGAGGATTGATGCGGTTATTAAATATATCACCTCAAAAACAAAATGCAGGAATAGCCTGCTACTTGAATATTTTGGAGAGAAAGACACAAAACGGTGTGGCAGATGTGATGTTTGCGTAAAAAGAAATAAGATTGAACTCAGTGAGCTGGCATTTGATAATATTCTTCACCGAATAAAACCGCATCTTAAAGAAAAACCTTGTTCCGTAAACGAATTGACAGAGATTTTAGACGGTGTAAATGAAGATAACATATTAAAAGTCATACAATGGTTACTTGATAATGATAAGTTAATTTACAATAAAGATAAAAAGTTGCTTTGGAAATCATAGAAAGAAAATATGACAACAGAAATACAAAACTCCCCAAATCATTTTACACAAGGGGTCAGGTTACAAAAATTGCAAAAGAGTTACTTGGAAAGCTCATTTTCACATTTACAAATAACGAACTGACCGGTGGTATTATCACTGAAACCGAAGCTTATGCAGGCATTTCGGATAAAGCATCACACGCCTATAATAACAGAAGGACAAAACGTACTGAAATTATGTATTCGGAAGGAGGAGTTGCTTACGTTTATCTCTGTTACGGGATGCATAACCTGTTCAATTTTGTAACGAACAAAAAAGAGAAGCCGGATGCTGTATTGTTAAGGGCAATTATTCCAATTGAGGGAATAGAGATTATGGAAGCCCGAATGGGAAGGGAAATCACTATAAAAGGGTTTACAGACGGTCCGGGTAAAGTTTCAAAAGCATTAAAAATAAATGTAACGGACACCGGTGAATCATTGACGGGAAACAGGATTTGGGTTGAAGACAGAGGTGTGAATATTAAAGATGATAATATTCTGAAATTACCCCGAATCGGTGTGGATTATGCAGAGGAGGACGCCTTATTGCCCTACAGGTTCGTTATAGCTGATGAGAAAAAACTTCTGTAAAAAATAAAAATCCTCCGATTTGGAGGATTTCTATTTAACTGTTGATCCGGTTTTTATTTAACTGTATCTGACAGTTCGCTACCTGGTTTAAATTTCACAACTTTTTTAGCCGGAATTTGAATAGGAGCATTTGTTTTAGGATTTCTTCCTGTTCTTGCAGCACGTTTTGCTACCGAGAAAGAACCAAATCCAACGAGAGCGACTCTGTCGCCTTTTTTGAGAGCTTTAGTTGTTGCACCAACAAATGCATCAAGAGCTCTTTTGGCATCAGCTTTTGTTAAGTTAGCTTCGCTTGCCATTGCATCAATTAATTCTGCTTTGTTCATTTTTTAAAATTTTTATTTGTTAATAGTTGATGCAAATATAATTCAATATTATGAAAAGTCAAGTAAAAATCGCTAAAACCCTTGATTTTGTTAATAATTCAGCGTTTTTGTTAATAACTTCGAGTCTGAAACGCCCAAAAACAGGGCATTTCAGGGTATGCAGTCTCTAAAAGTACCGCCATTACTACAAAAAAAATATTGGAATTTTATGTTATTCGGCTACTTTTTGCAAGTCTTAAATGATTTTCCAGTCATTATTTATGTGAAAACCACGAAGTAATTCTTCTGTTTTCATACGTTTTTTCCCGGCAATTTGAAGTTCAGTTATGTTAATGTATCCATCTTTACCTGAAATTTTGATAAAGTTTTTTCCATCCGTATTTAATATTCCCGATTTTGTCGTTTTTGCCGATTCCGATTTTGTTGCTTTAAAAATTTTCACAAAGTGGTGAGTTCCGTCCGGAGACAGGAATTCCGTAAAAGCTCCCGGATAGGGGCTTAATCCTCTGATGAAATTAAAAACAGAAGACACATCCCTGCTCCAGTTAATGCGGCAATCTTCTTTGAAAATTTTCGGAGCAGAATGAAGAGTGCCGGTATCCACTTCGATATCTTTCTGATCAATCAAAGTAAAATCACCGGTCAATATTTTCTTCACGGTATCAAGTACAAGACTGGCACCTGTAATCATCAATTTATCGTGTAATTCACCGGCGGTTTCATCTTCACCGATATCAACTTTTTTCCACATAATTACTTTACCGGTGTCAATCTCTTTATCAATAAAGAAAGTAGTAACCCCCGTTTCTCTCTCCCCGTTAATAACAGCCCAATTTATGGGGGCGGCACCGCGATACTGCGGAAGTAATGAAGCATGAAGATTAAATGTACCGAGAGGAGGCAAGGACCAAACAGCTTCGGGAAGCATCCGAAAGGCAACAACAACCTGCAAATCGGGCTTCAAAGACCTTAAATCTTTCAAAAACGATTCATCCTTTAATCTTTCGGGTTGTAAAATCTTTAACCCGTTTTCAAGTGCATATTTTTTCACAGGTGATTGCGAAAGTTTCCTTCCTCTTCCCGCCTGCCTGTCGGGAGCCGTAATAACACCGACAACGTTAAACCCGTTCCTCACAAGAATATCAAGGGAGGCTACGGCAAAATCAGGCGTCCCCATAAAAACTATTCTGACATCATGTTCTTTCATCATACTCTTTTTGATACGGACAAAGGTAGCATTTATTAATAATCACTCGGGTATAAAAAAGCCTGTCCGGATACCGGACAGGCTTTTATCTTCAAAGTCACTCATACTTTTATAATTCGCCGAGCTTGGCTTTTGCTCTGGCAATATATTTTTCAAGCTCTCTTGCTTCCCTTGATTTGGGAAACTCTTTTTTAATTTTATTATAAGTATCAAGAGCATCACTCCATTTATTATTGACTTCATATCCCCAGGCAGCCTTCATAAGGAACGGAGGTGAGACAAACTCATTTTCATTGTTCTTTGCCGCCTTCAAATAATAATCAATTCCTTTATCAATATCCCCAAGTTGAACATAGGAATCACCTATTGCACCCAAAGCCATACTTGAAACAATCTGATCATCACTCTCAAATTTTTTCAGATAATCAATTGCGTTTTCATACTCACCCATTTTGAGGTAGCAAATACCGGCATAATAATTTGCAAGATTACCTGATTTTGTGGAGCCATAATCATCTATAATATCAAGGAAACCAAGCCTTTCACCGTCACCGTTTAAAGCAAGGTTAACCGAGTCCTGATCAAAATAATACTCGGCATTAAACATAGCTGCCTCTGCCTCTTTTTCCTTTGGATTCTGCACATATTTCTTATATCCGAAGAAAAGTACAAAAATAAGAACTATCGCTCCAATGACAATTATAAGAATCTTTTGATTCTTTTCAATAAACATTTCCGATTTACTAAGTGCTTCTTCAACGGCTTCTATCCGTTCTTCCGTAACATCTTTCTTTTTTACCATCGTTATTCAAAATTTGGGCGCAAAGATATATTTTTTTATAATACAAATATATTATATTTGATAATTTTCAAATGAAATATTAACAAAACTTTAAAACGGGTAGCCTACAGCAAGTGAAATTATGTAATCACCCCAGAAATCCGGATTATGGAATATCCACTTATCTTTTCCCGAAATATAGGGTTTTCTTATGGGAACCCCCAAATCAAGGCGCAAAACAAAGTAGGTAATGTCAATTCTTATGCCCAGCCCGGAACCAATGGCGAACTCATTTAAGAATTTGTTAAACTCAAACTTTCCGCCCGGTCTTGAAGGGTCGTTTTTCAAAAGCCAAACATTTCCTGCATCAATGAAAAATGCTCCCTGAGTTTTGTAAGTAATCGGGAATCTGTATTCAAAATTTCCGAGAAGTTTTATCTCACCTGATTGGTCAAGAAAAAGACTTCCCTGTCCGTTATCCGAAGGATGATAGATGCCCGGTCCCACTGAGCGTGCATAAAATGCACGCAAATCCTGGCTGCCCCCGATGAAATACTGCTTCACATAAGGCAAAACCGATGAATTGTTGTAGGGTACGCCAATGCCGCCGAGTAATCTTGTTGCAATTATATGCTTTTCGCTAAGATTAAAATAATAGCGGAGATCATTAGTAACCTTAAAATACTGAGCATAAGGAGATCCTAAAAGTTTACTCGGTTCGGAACTTCCCGGGTCTTTCAGTCCCGAAACCTTATAAATTGTATTAAGCAGATTACCTGAAACATCTACAAACCCGTTATAATAAAATTGATTTTTTTTATCCTTTTCAGGCTTTGTGGTATAAGTATAACTGAAATTGGAGCCGATAATAAACTGCTCCTCAAAACTTGTAGCAACCTGCGGATACTTTTCCAGAAAATCTATAAACTCCTGTGATGATTTTGTCAGCCGCAAATAGTTTATGGAAACGGGTTCAACCTGATATTGTCTTTTGGGTGAAGTCCGCCAAAAATATCCGAAGTTAATTTGCGAAAGGTTCATATTGTAATACCGCACCCGCTTTAACGTCCTGAATCCGATCCCGGTATATGTTTTAGGCACATACCTCGGCGATTGCTTTCTAATATGAAAAGGAAGCAGAAACCTCGGGATATTAAGTTTTAGTTGTGTGCCTATTTCATAGGAATTAAGTCCGAGTTCATACTCTTTTCTTTTTGATCTTTTCTGCCATTCAAATCCTCCGTCAATTTGAAATACAAGTTGTTCGCCACCTTTGAAGACATTCATATGCCCGATTGAAAGGGTTGCCGAGGGGCCCAGAAAGTCGTTTGATTTTGTTGCAAAATTAATCTCCATACTGGTCACAATGGGCTTTAACGGAACAAGTATAATTTTTGCATCCAACTCTCTTGATGAACTGTCCACTTCCTCAAAAAAGAGATCAACGGATCTGAATGCACCCATTCCCTGTAAATATCTCAAAGTATTTTCATGATTTTTAAATGTATAAAGGCTGTCGGGTTTTAGCGAAATCACTCTTGTTATATATTTGGGTTTAAACGGTTTACCGATGGATTTGTAATAACAATTGTTACTAAAGACGGAATCTACCGGATGTAATGTATCCAAATGCTTTTTATTGGAATTGACAAAAACGGAGATATTCCGGATAGAAAACTTTTCATAGGCCTTTTTGGGAATATTATCTTTTATCAAAAGTGTCAGATCAACCTGCTTTTCACCTACGGTTGTGTCGGCATTAAACATCAAAAAGTCAGGATTAAAAAAGTAGTAACCTTTGTTCTTAACCATTTTTGCAAGCCTGAAACGTTCATCTTCCAAATCATTCAGCCAATAATCATTTCGGGGCTTAATAAGACTTTTGTCCATTGAAACCGCAATGAGGCTGTCCACCGGTGTATGGTTGCTGTAAAACTCAAGGTTATGATATGTGTAAGCAGGTTTGAAAAATATCTTATATTTAGCTCGTACTTTTTTATCGTTTTTTCCATAATACTTCAGATCAAGTTTGATGTCACTATCAAAATGCCCCATATCGAAAAGCTTCTGTTTCATAACTTTCAGCCTTAAATCGGGATTCACATCACTGAGAAGCACCGGCGGTTTATTGAAGACCCTGTAGATATAATGTCTGGGACCCCATTTTCCGCTTGAAACACAATAGTTGTGTATGGTTAGGTTCATTCGCGGCAACAAGATGAACGGACGGTTAGTTTTGGCGTGTCCGATCATATAAAGTTCATAAAGCTTTAAAGGTTTATTTCTTGTTTTTCCAATTCCTTTTTCAGAAAACCATGTATAGGTATATAAATGTTCATTATCCTTTAAGTATTTTGTGTTGGAACAGGAGTTTAAAACTATTATCAGAGCAGCCAAAATATAAGACCGGATATTTTTTCTAAAAAACATCCTGCCGGCAGAATATAAAATCCGGGGAAAAAGAAACTTATTTACTTTCGCTACCTTCATTATTATTTTCTAATTTGCATCCTTTTTTTCTCTTTTTCGTTTTTCAATCTCTTGCTCCTTTTTCTTTTTCGCTTTTTCTTTTTCGGCTTTTTTCTCTAAATCACGGGTAAACATATCTTTAAAGGAATAGAAACTTTTTTTTATCTTCAGGCCTCCTCCGGTTTCCAGAATTTCACCCTCCAGAAGACCTTCATACTTATCTTTTCTAAAAAGCACACCTCTGAAAGTTCCGTCTTTCGTTATTTTTATTTCAGCCTCCAGTTCATTCTGAACAAAACTTGAGTTTACCTGTTCGGCTTTCAAGTCGCTTGTAAACCCGAGGCTTCCTTTGTAGTTTATTCTCACCCTGTTATGAATGAGGCTTTTACCTATGTTGTAATAGTAATTTCGTTTAAAAACCAGGTCACCTGAAGAGTTGTAGTCGCGGAACGATTGAACATCAAAATTAAGATCAACAAAGCGCACATTATCACTTATCAGATGATTCAACTGAGATGTGTAGAATTTATCAATCTGGGAATCGAGCATTGTTGAAGATCCTGCCTCATCACCGTGAACGCTAATTATGAAAGAGCCGCGCACCAATAGGTTAAGGCCGTTAATATTTCTCTCCTCATCGGTAAGTTGTGAAAGTCTGGCCGAAACAATGGCATCGTTTGTATTTGTTGAAATATCAAATCTGAGCTTCACATCGTTCAGGTCGCCAATCATATAAAGCAAAACTTTAAAGGTCATAACCTTGTCATAATCGGGCATCAGACTTTTTGTCGAAGCACGAACCTTTGCAGAAGCGATAATATTCAGATGAGGGTTGTAAATATCGTTTGACATTGTAAAATAGCTGCCGGGTTCGAGAGTAAAATCTTCAACGGTTACCAGCGGAATCGAGTAATGAAGCGTGCCGTCTTCAACAGTAAACATTCCCGATATACCTGTTGTGCCCTCATACACAATATAATTCATACTACCGTTGATTGAAGCATCAAGATAGTCACTTCCTCCTTTATCGAAAAACAGTTTAAACCTGGCACCGTTCTTAATATTTACTCTGACTTTTGCATCATTTAACGATTCAATGGAATAAAAAAGATTTTCACCGGGTGATTCACGGGCAATCAAAGAATCATATTGAAATTTACCGAATCTTACTATTCCGCTGTTATCGTTTATATAGAGGCCGTCGGGAAAAATATAAGTCAGATCCGTTTCACTGTCAACGTCAACATCGGCATCTATATTCATCTTGTCAGGTGTTCCTTTTAATTCAACATCTGCCTGTGCTTTCAGCATTCCAAAGATCAATTCATTATCATCGGCAGAAGAATTAATTATTTCCATATTGTCGGTCTTTATCATAAGGTTGCTGTAAACCGGATTTCCGGCACCAAATGACACTTTGCCGATTACTTTTGCTTTTTGGCCTTTTTTATTTGTAATGGAGAGTTCATTAAAATCAATAACATTGTTTTTTACGGTTATCTTTTCATTACCAAGTATAAAATAGTTATTGATGGAATTTATCCCTACTCCTGCATTTTTGAATGATACGATTCCGTTAAACACAGGATTTTCAACATTTCCGGCAATCTTTATACTACCTGTCAAAGTTCCTTTTGCATCATTTATATAGTCTGCAAGTATGTAATTGAAATCATCAATATCAAAACTCTTTATGTTCATATCAATGAGCAGCGGGTTGTTAACATCGGCAAGACCCATATGCGCATTTACGGAGACATCCTCCTTTTCGCCGGTTATTGCGAGTTTTCCTTTCAGCACGGTATCATCAAGAACAAAGTCTGTGAGTTTTAATTTTCCGGCATCAAAATCATACAGATCCATATTCGATATTGTCAAATCCCCGTTAACAGAGAAATCGCTAAACACGTTATAAAATTTGAAATCCGCATTTGCCGTTCCGGAAACGATAGTGTCAAGGGCAAAAAGCCCCTCCAGGCTGCCAAGCTTAAAATCATTGAGTCTAAGTCCAAAATTATCCTCATCCTTGCCCGGGATGGAATTTATTGATATTTCCTGTCCGCCGGAGGATAAATCGAATTTATTGAAAGAGATGGAATTGGTGCCGATAATAACCACGTTTTCGGGGTTTACATGCCAATTGTCATAACTGAATATCAGACTATCCTGTATAAGACTGATAACCATATTATTGGCCGAAGTATCAATTCTAACCGTTAGATTGAGGTATTGATTATCAAATTTATCATTGTACATCAGCGTTGAAATCAACTCCGAGTTTTTAAATTGACCCGAAAGTCCGATTTCTCCTGTTAGCAAATCATCAGTCCTGAAAGCTGCTATACCTTTGTAATTCAATTCATTTGAATCACCTGAGACAAACAGTGCCAAACTGTCGGAGTAAAGGGAGTTATACTTTAACCCGGGTATAAGCAACCTAACATCTATTTCATCTTTGCCGGAATTATACGAGCCGTCAACCGATAAGCTTTCAAATGAGGGCAGCCCGGGAAAGAAAAGACGGGCAAAAACTTCGGGATATTTCAGGTTTCCTTTAAGAGAAAATTCCGGCAGAGAAAAACCGGCCGTACTAATTGTGGTGTCTGCCAAATAATACTCCGGCAAACCGGAAACGGAAGTGACAAAATCGGGAAAATAATCGCCGGCTATAAAATTCAGATGATAAAAATAGCTTTCAAGATGTAAAAAAGTGTTTGTATCACAGGTACCGAAAGATAAAGTAACCGGATGCATTTTGTAAACGGTGTCGGAATATGACAGATCAAGACTTTGAACTTTTGCAGATACGTTGAAAAGGCTGTCTTCGCGAATGTTTACGGCAAAAGTACTTTGGGATTTTAATGCAAGAGTATCTTCAAAAAGGTTCAATTTATGCAAATCCATATTACCGATATTCATATCAATGAAAATGTTCTGCTCTTTCTCCGAAAGCGTTCCGTTACTTTCAACAGTTGCATCAAAGCCGGGATCAGAAGAAACGAATCTAACGCCATACTTCCCCCCTGATAATTCGCCCTTGATATCAATGTTTTTATAATTATATTCATTGTATGTGCAACTATCAATATGCAGTGAAATATTTCCGTTTGCCACATATAAAGAATCACCTTCGAAGGAGGCAGACAACTGAAAGGCTGAACTATTAATCCCTGCATCCGTAATTGATTGAAGATTATACAGATTAGCGGATATTCCGGCATCAAACATTGAAAGATCTTCATTCAGTTTTAAATTGTTAATCTTAACAACACCAACATTTGAGCTAACATCTCCGGCAAATTCATATTTATCATTCTCAATTCCCATATCTCCGGAAATTTTCAGATACTCCGGCATTAAAAAATTTGAATCGGGAAATGGTTTGAAAAACATCTGTTCCATATCTGTTTTTGATGCTAAAAGTTGACTGAAATGAAAGTTTAAACGAAGATTGTCATTACCGGCAAGCCCGCAGACAAAACCGCTTGTATTAATCTTAACCGAATCAAGAATATTAAAGTCAAAATCATCAATTATCAAACTATCCAATGTACCGTGAAGGCTTGTGTTCAAATTGTAAGCATAATTACGGAAATTATCTGACAAAACATCGAGACTGTCAATAAAAGGATAGAAATAATCAACCTCCTTCCAATTCCCGCAATTTAGTTCCATTGCAAGTGATATTTCCTTATTTCTTAAAACGTTATAATTCGTGGGACTTACAGTTGTTTTCAGTTTTATATTATATTTTGAATCCGGGGTTACTATTTTCAGGTCTTTAATGTTAAAAACAGAGTCTTCCTGAACAACTTGCCCGTTCATTTTCAGAATATTAAGAGCATTTTTTTCTTTGGCGCTCAAATTATGTATTCCGGTAGTCAATGTATCTTTGTCCAAAACAAAATCCGTTAGTCTTCCCGTAAGATGATTAATATCAATGTGATTATTGTCGAAATGACCTTTTGTTTCGGGTATCCATAAATAATCGAGCATAAACCTGAATCCGTCAAGGGAGAAATCATCCCCCACAACCCTCCAAAGAGCTTGTCCCCAGTCCAAATCTTCACTATCACCGGTACTGCTTTCATTTTCACTAAGATACTTAACAATGCAATTTGTATTAACGGAAATGCCTTTACTTATAACAACGGCTTCATTATTTATATCAACGAGAAGGTCATCGGCATTAACCTTTTCGCCACCTGCATAGAATAGAAAAGCGTCAGGTGTGTCAATGTAAGTAAAACCTGAATTTTCGAGTCGGGCTTTTTCAACACGAATATCGGCAAATTCCGTTGAGGATGTATCATCGTCATTTTTTAAAGATTCGAAGCTGACAGCGGTATTTTTCAAATTTATGGCTTTTACCGATATCAAGGTGTCGAAGTTAAAAGAACCTAGAGACAGGCTTGCATTACCAATGTCAAGAATAAATTCGTAAGTTTGCTCTGCATCCCGGTATTTAAAATATGAAGATTCAACGGTAAATTTTTCTGCAATGAACACCCAGGAGCTTTGTTCCACATCGTCGGCTTGTTCATTTCCACCGGATGAAGTATCCGCCATTTGCGACAACAGCCTGCCGACGTCGCCCTTAGTATTTTTCAGCTCAATATTTCGTGCCACGATCTTTTTGCTAAGCAGAGGCAAAAGCTTAATGTCAATGGAAAATTCACCGAGAGAGAGAAGTGTATCATTTTTTTTTGAAACAATTATTTCACTCACCACCAATTTCTTTGGGAATCCCAATCTGAATTTTTCAATGGTGACATCGCAATTGAGTTTTTCCTGCAGAAGAGATTCCGTTTCGTTCTTTAGTTTTGTTTGAACAGCAGGAAGACGAATAATCAGGGAGAGAAAAAACAGAATGATGAATAAAAACAAAAAAAAGCCGGTTACAGCTTTTAGAAGCAGGTCAAGAGGTTTATATTTTACTATTCTTCTGATTTTCAATTTGTCAAAAACAATCTTTAAAAGTAACAAAGATAATATGAAAAAGAATATAGCCTATAAACAAATTCGCAAAAAGCAAAATATGTTTGATAGGCTATAAAAACAATTCAGGTCTATCTTTATAAATACGTCACCATTCAACTTTTATAAACATCATTAATTAAATGCAGCACAAGCTGTACCGATGTTTCTTCCTCTGCTTTTTCTATTATAACTATTTGTGCTTTTGGAAGAACCAAGGAAAATTTTGTAAATCAATCCAACTGAGGTGTAATTATAGAAATCACGATTATTATTTCCTTCTTTGGCATCAAGCAAATCGCTAAAAACAATTCTTGTTGATGTTTGAAGAATAAATGATAAATGCTCCGTAATATCATAGCCAATCTTCGCTCCGACAGGTATCACAGGCTTCATCAAAGACTTGCCGTCATATCCATACGATGCAATCTCACTATCATCATTTCCATTAAAAAGTTTGGATTTAAATGTAAAAACACCAGCTCCCAAATCAACACATAAGATAAAACGAGGAGTTTTGTTTTTTCCAAGCAAAGCTACTATATCAATATTGGCATTTAGGCTGTATTCAGTGAAGCTGGTTTTAAAGTACTGATAATTTGTGACTTCTCCAGTCCCTCTTATTTTCTCACCACTTAAATTACCAACCAAAACCTGACCTCCTAAAATAAACCAGTATCCAAAATTTTTACATACCGAGCCTCTGAAAGCCAAGTTATTCGTAAGGTCTCCTTGCGCAGGGCCTTCGTCAATATCACCAAAGAAAAAAGTTATGCCAACCCTATCTTGAATATTTTTCATTTATATTTTAATCCTTATACCAAGATTAAACCACCAGGCATTATTTTTTACTTTCAACGGATCATCTTTAAATACCTTTGTAAATCCCCATTCGTATCCTGCATCAAGAAAAAGCAACCAAACATTGATACCTACACCTGCATCAGCACCCCAGATAATATTGCTGAAATCATCTTTATTCAGGTCATTGTCGTTGCTTTTAATCTTTGTCACCCAGGACATAGCAGGCCCTCCAAAAACACGAAGTCCGAACAGATTTTCTTCATCTCCTCCAATAATCTGATACCCTATAAAAACAGGTACTCTCAATGCATTAATATCTGTTTTATAATCAAGATTTGACGAGTCTGCGTGAACCACTTTAGAACCGAGTCTGGTCCACAAAATACCGGGCTCAAGATAAAGTTTCTTCCCGATTTTCACACTACCTCCAAACTGATACCCCACTCTGGCTGATTGAGAAAAGCCTTCCGGTTCATCTGACAACTTCGACATATTGATACCAAATGTCGGTTTAATTTCAATTTGCGCACTAAGAAACGCTGTTATTCCCAGTACAAATATTACTGTAAAAAATGATTTTTTCATAATGTTAAATTTTAATTGATTAATTATTATTTTTAACTTTTTTTGTCACGACAGGCTTTTCCGATTTTATATCCTTTAAAAATCTATTTAAAAGCCTGTTTTGAGCTTTAGCACGTTCTATTATCTCATCTAGTTTTTTGTTGTAATCGTCTCTGGTTGTTTTTCCCATAATAGTATAAAATTAGTTTTTGAATCATAAAATGAATTATGAGTTAAGACAAAAAGATATAGAATAGCCATTGATTCTTCTTAAGAAAACCAATTATTGTTTGGCAACGTTAATCCAACTCCCCGAAACAGTCAATACATTCATATCCTTATCAGTAGCCAAAAATGAAAATCTTCCGTCAAACCTTTCATTGTCGGAGTGGATATTTTGTATTTCAACATAATTATCCTGCGAAATTGCCGAAGTGTAAAGCTTTGAAGCATCCGATTTAACAGGATTATAGGTTGCATAATTTAAGGTATCGGTAAAAGTGTATTTTCCCTTGGCAAATTCCTTAATTGTCAGAACAACTTGTTTGTCATCTTTTGTTGCCGTGATGACAAACTTTCCGTTTTCCGTTTTCGCATTCACCGAAGATGTTGTCCAGGAATCTCCGTCACTTGTGGTTACTGTAAATTTGAGACCAAGATCCTCTTCCACATTCTCCGTTTCTTTTTTGCAGCCGGTGGTTATTAAAAGCATTCCCAACAGTGCAAGTCCTAAAAATTTAATTGTTTTTTGCATCTTTTCCAATTTTAATATTTATTTCAATTAATTACTTTATTATAATCATAAAACTCCGTTGTACTGTTAACTTCTACAGGTTGTCCCAATATATGGGTATCAAACAGAAGAGTCTCCTTGTCAAGCAAATATATTTTCGACTCCTCATCGTATTTGTAATACATTGTCATATCCAATTTATTGACATTGAACATTTTAATCTTCACATCGCCGGTATTATAGAAATCAACTTTATCAAGCCTTTTCTTCTCTTTGTCTATAAATACTTTTCCTTTACATTGTGCAAGGAATTTGTATTTATGCGGCAGATTCCCCTCTCTATATCTAAACTCAATAATCAATTGAGAATCATTATCTTCCAAAATTTTCCAATCATCATCCATCGGTTCGCCTGCACCCGAATCCTCACTTGAATTGTGTTCTTTCAAAAACTGCTTAATCTGTTTTTTTGTAGGCTGTTTTCCATTAACGCTGAGCAGCTTCCACCTTTCACCTTCCGGTTGTGCGGGGTCAAAAACGCCCATTTCTACCTTTGTCTCCTGATTAGTAGTTTCGGTCGTTTTTTTGAATTTAAAACTATATTTGGCATTCTCATCCTTCAGATTATCAACAAAAAAATCCGAAGGTATATTATACTGCTGCAGTTTTCTCTCTACTTCCGCCTTCTGCGCAATGGCAGTTGTTGTTATGACAAGAAGGAGTAAAGATGTTATAATTGAATTTTTCATAAGTATATGATTATAATGATTATCCACCCCAGTAATAACCGATACGGGCACCAAACCAGTTATTGTCACCAACAAGTTTATAATTTCCCTGAATATCGAATTTTCCAATTCTCAATCCTACGGCAGGCACTATTCCCCATTCGTGTACACCCGTAAAATAACCGCCTCTTGCTTCGATGTAAAAAATCGAGACACTCGCTTTAAAACCGGTTGTAAACTCCCAAACCGACATCTTGGGTTTATTAGTATAAACATTTCCGAGTGTGTCAACAACCGTTTTTTCATCACCCTCCAGATCATTCCATCCAAGATCGAACCGCCAGGCAAGATTCTTACTAAAGTTATAATCAATACTACCGTAAATTCCCAATCCGTAGTTGTATGTGTCTTTCATATCTCCCTGCGGTATTATCACATTGAAGGAGTTTGCTGAAATCCATTTTTTCTCGTTGTTCTCCTGAGAGAACAAGCTTCCTGCCGATAAAAAAAGCAGAATCATTACTGTCATAATTTTTTCACTTTTTTTCATAATTTACTTTTTTTAATGTTACTAATTATTTTTTTATTTATTCTTTCAAAAACTCGCGGCAAAATTACATATTCAGGTATTGAATTACCTAATAAGAGGGGGTAACAAAAAGTTACAAATGGAAACAAAATATATTATTAACTGACACACAATATATTATAAATGCATTAAATCAATGCTATTTTGCCGTGTCATTTAAGAAATCGGATAAAACAGTGTAAAAAATTGAAATAATGTTGCTAAATTTGGTTTAAAAAAGCCACCAAATTATCATCTTTTGTAAGTCCTAATTTTTTCCTTAACCTGTGGCGTGCTGTTTTTAATGATTCGGGAGACTGGTATGTGATGGAAGAAATTTCTTTGGTTGACATATTTAATTTGAGGAATGCCGAAAGTTTTAATTCGTTGGGTGTAAGATTGGGATACCTTTTACTTAATCGTTCGTAAAAATCACCATAAACATCCAGGAACCTTTTTTCAAACTCTTGCCACACATCTCCCGATGTATTACGCTCAAGCTCCCTGATAATATTTACAATATCCGATGATTTATATAAGCCCTTTTGGGAGTCTATTTTTTTTAGTTTACTCGAAATATCCGATATGAACTCATTCTTTTTCAATAGATACATAACATTTGTGGTCAGTTCCTTATTTTTCAGCTCCAGCTCTTTTCCAAGGCTCTCTCTTTCCAGTTGCAGGTTTTTTTCTTTTAAAAGGGTTTGCTTATGTTTATCTTTTTGACGAAGATAAAGGAAAGTGATTATTATTAGCGCGGTTATTAACGCACCGGTTATTGATAAATAAAAAAGACCTGTTATTTTTCGTTTATACTCTGCTCTTTCTTTTTCCAATTGCATCCTTTTTCTTTCATTGTTAAACTTAAACTCCATCTCCAATTGTGAAATTTTTTGCGTATTCTGTTCATTTTTAACGCTGTCGTCATACTTCCGGTATAGTTTGAAGTAACTATAGGCGCTTTTTATTTTTCCTTCCTTTTCATAAACTTTAGATAATCCTTTATATGCAGCTGCTATATATTTCAGGAAGGATGACTTTTCGGAAAGGGCTTTTGCAGCCATATAACTTTCTATCGCTTTTTGGTCTTTATTCAGTTTATAATAAATTTCGCCTAGAAAAATCAACGCTCCTGCACGGTTATAAGCATTAGTGCCGAAAAAGGATTTATCAAGGGAGTCAATCTCTTTAAGTCCCAGTTTTATAGAACCCAGTGCTTTGTTGAAATTTCCCGCATCGTACTGCATCCCTGCCATATTAATATAATAGTTTACCAATCCGTAATGGTTATGTAATTTCTCATTAATTTCTTTTGATCTGTTCAGAAAAATCATAGCGCTGTCATTCATTTTCAGACTGTAATATTCACTCCCGATATTCAAAAGAGTATTCGCATAGAAATCTTCTTCATTTAATTCTTTAAAAATTTCAGCAGCTCTAAAAAAATGGGTTATTGCATTTCTGTGATTTTTCGTTTTTATGTTAATTGCTCCTATGTTGTTTTCAAACCTTGAAACAAACCTTTTAATCCCTAATGAATCTGCAACATTAAGGCCTTTGAAGTAATATACCAAAGCACTGTCAATATTATCTTGCATTTCATAAATATAACCAAGTATTATCCATACCGACAGAATAGCAGTGTTGTCAGTTGCCTTGTCAATTAACACTGCCGCTTTTAAATAAGTATCTTTCGCTTTTGTCAGGCTGTCGCGTTTTACTTGCTCACTTCCGATTACAACAAGGTTTTTTAATTGAAAATTAATATCATCCGATTTTTTTGCAAGGTCATATCCCAAATTTGCATAATAACCGGCCGAATCATTATTTATTTTGTTGTATTCTGTTGCAATAAGAGTATAAGCAACCATTCTGTCTTTTTCAGCCGAAGACTTATCTTCCAAAATACTAAAAAGACTGTCAGTACTATTTTGAGCTGCCGGCATTTTGCCCGATATAAAAAACAGAATAAGCATCAGGTAATAGCGGTTAACGAAAAAGATTCTTCTTATCTTTACGGGTTTCATATTAAAAACATTCAAGTCAATTTTCCTTCAAATATTATTAAACAACAGATTCAATTTTCTTTGCAAAGATAGGAACTCTATATAAATGGGAGCTGCTGAAAACCTGTACATCTTAAAAATCAAAGAAATTTTCAGCAGCCCCGAAATGATCAAATCAAATTTCTAATCTTTTATACATCGAACCGAATTTCCGTTAGTCATACCGGTAGTGGTAAGTATAAATTCATTGAGGCTAAAATTAAGAGCCGGTGTACGAACGTGATCACCGACCATTTTTGTTGACCACCAATACTCATTATTTCCCGGAGCGTATAATACACCGGTGTAATAATTCCTGTATCCTGCCGGAAGTCCGGCAAACCCGTAATTATCCGTTCCGTAATATCCCCAGGTTGTATATCCGTCTTCCCATCGAGGGTGTTCATTTGTATTGCAGTCGCCCCCCATAGGAGTATTCACCTGCCGGCATGATTTCAGCTTGCCACCCTGATATATTCCCCCGATAGTAGTAACGAGAGCATCCCAATCATCAGATGTCGGAATGTGCCATCCCTCAGGGCAAAGGCCATTTGGGTCAAAGACGGCATATCCGTTATACAGCGCACCATAGGAGTCTTTAAATGAAATATTATTATCAGGCCATACATAAGCACCTGATGTCAAACTAACCCAATTATCGTCTCCCGCCACATAAGGAATCGCTGTTCCGTTTTTGTATTTTGTGGTTTTAAGATTTTCTGCCATCCAGCATTGAGACCCTATTTGAGTGGTGGCGTATTTGTTCCCGTCAATATCGGTTACTGTGTCGGGGCATCCAGCGTTAATAACGGTTATATAGCCACTAACTGTCAGTGTATCTGCACAGTTACCGTTACTTACAATCAATTGAACAGTGTAGTTACCCTCATCATTGTAAATATGAGTTGTATTTTGTTGTGTACCACTACTCCCGTCTCCAAAATCCCAATGCCAGCTTATGGGATTGTTTGTTGACATGTCTGTAAAAGCCACAGTAAGAGGAGCCTCTCCTTCGGTTGGATTAGCTGAAAATGCTGCTTCGGGAGCAATACATCCTCCTCCGCTTATCAAAACAACGGATATCTCATCCTGAGTATTACCGCCATTATTATCACTTGCGATAACTTTAATAGAATGGTGTCCAAGGGTGTCATTGCCCGTTTCCCAATTGTAATGGTAAGGTGCATCTTGAAATGATCCTTTTTTTGAGTTATCAATAAAGAAACCGACTTCGGTGATACTTCCGTCACTGTCGCTCGCATCTGCCAAAATATTAACGGTTTCACCTTTTACTATTTCCTGTCCGTCCGACGGATAAGTAATGTGGCATTTCGGAAGTTGATTACCTGTTTCTTCTTTCTTACCACATCCTGCTATTATGCCAATAAACAGCAAGACTAAAAAAACGATTGATTCTACATTTCTCTTTTTCATAATAAATAAATTTAGATTAACAATATTTTTAACTTTGGGTGTAAAATTACGACGGGATTAAAAAAAAGACTTGCACTATTCAGTCAAATGCTTGCACTATTCAGTCATTTTGCAGTTTTTTTGGCATTTTTGAGTGATTTTGACGGATATTTGCAAAATTCAGCCCAAAGTTTATGATAAGAGTTGATCTATTTATCGTTAATCTAAAATTGTATTTACCCCGTTTTATAAAGTTGCAAATGTCATCTAATATCCAAATATTTCTCTATCTTTTCACTATTTTCTCAACATACACATTCCGTTTCGATTTTATTTTCACCGCATAAATGCCCTTTGGTAATTTTCCGAGGTCAATTTTGTATTTTTGTGACAGGAAGGTTCTTTGTAATATCTTTCTTCCTCGTATGTCGCTGATTTCAACTTCTACAGGTGTGTCTGCGTTAGGATTGTTTATGATAACAAAATTCCGGAAAGGATTCGGATAAATTGCCACTCTGTCCTTGTCAGGTTGCGGGATATTAGTATATGCATCTATTTCAACCTCAAAAGAGCAATTGTCAACTATTTCATTTTGTTGGTTTGTCAATGTCCAGACAATGGAGTAATTGCCAACTTCAAACATCTCACCGTCAAGTGTTTCCAGATTATTATAATCGTTTGTTAGGGTCACAGGCTCGTTACAGGGATTCAATATTGTGTCGGGGTCAAATTCATTTCCCGTAACCGTATAGATGCCGGAGCTGTTTGCAGTTCTCACTTGATTTCCAACACAATAAGCCGAAGCATTCCTTTTGAATAGTTGTGCGGCTTGCGTAAAGTGTATATCCCCCTGTTCATCCTGCACCGAACATCTGAATTGATTTCCGAAAATGTTTTCCGTCACATCAACAATTGTCAACAAAGCTTTTCCGGCACCTGAAAAAACATTATTATCCACAATATCCGTCCAGCCGGTTCCGTCGTCCATCTGCCATTGAAAGGCGGAAACACCTGCCGTCAGTACTGAAAAGGTTGCAGTTTCTCCATCGCATACCGTATCATTATGGGGATTGTTTATTATTCTAAACATAAAATTTTCAGCCCAGCTCAGGTTTTCGGCGGGCCAGCATCCCAAAGTTATATCGTCATAACCATCATTGTTAATATCGCCGGTAAGGACTTCCCTTATTTCCTGTTCAACGGCGTAGGATTTGTTTTCAAAATCCTCACCACCATTGATATTTTTCAGGTAGTAAGCCCTGTTTACATTTCCCGCTGCCGAAATAATATCCGTATAGTTGTCGTTATTGAGGTCACCTGTTGCAATGCCATAACTGCCGCCCCAAGTTTCAATTTCATGTTTTGTAAAGGTACCGTCCTGATTATTGATGAGCCAGGTTGCATAGCCCGGATTGCAAACAATATCGTCGTATCCGTCGTTGTTCAGGTCGGCTGAAGAAAGTTCGTCGGAGTATGAAACGGTTGGAGCTGCTATTCCTCCTCCGGAAAAACTACCTGTTCCGTCATTGATAAGATACCCTATGAAAGTATAACCGGAATAAAAAATATCATCATCACCATCGTTATCGTAATCGGAAAAGCAGAGGCTCATTGGAGAGTTTAGCGTATCGGCAACAATTGTTTTTGTAAAGTTTCCGTTGCCTTGTGTGTTTAAATAAAGTGCGATTTTATTTTCATTAACCAAAGCAACCACAAGATCAATATTATTATCTCCGTCAATATCGGACAGATCCATACTTGCAGGTTCGTTGCACTGTGTGTCAATGTCATTTGGCCCGCTGAACTCCCCTGTACCACCGAGGTTCTCAAGCCAGAAAATATGGTCGCCCATTGCATCTGCCACAAAAAGATCGTCGTAACCGTCATTGTTGGCATCGGCAAATTTCAAATCCCAGATATTGTATCCCTGATCAAAAAGAATGTGCTCCTCACTGAAAGAGCCTCCCGCACCCTGGTTGTCCACCCGGCGAACAGACTGACCGTCGGAATAGAAGATGTCAATGTTTCCATCCTGATTGTAGTCGGTCATAGCAAGTTGCCAACTACTTATTGACTTGTTGATGTTATGAACAACAAAACAACTTTTTCCATTTTCAAACCAATCAATCTTATTAGTATAACCGGCTTCCCAGGCATCGGCAGCAGCAATATCAATCAAGCCGTCACCATTAAAATCGCCGGCAGCCAAACCTTTCGGATCTTGAATTTCGGATGAAATAACCATCGGTTGAAAATCCTGATTTTCATTTTTAAAAAGAAGGATAAGGTCATCATTGGGCGAAGAAGTTACGATATCCATATCACCGTCAAGGTCGAAATCGGCAACCGTAAGCCCGTAAACTGCCGATAAGTTTTGAGAAATTACAATTTGCTCCGAAAAGGTGCCAGTTCCGTCCAGATTTCTGTACCAGGCAAGCTTGTTATCGTTTTTTGAAGTGGAGATAATATCGGCATCTCCATCCATATCAATATCGGCGGTAGTGATGTTTGTGATAAAATCGGCCTGAGAGGTTATGATGACGCCATCTTGAAAAGTGCCGTCGCCGTTGTTCATAAACAGTACTATTTTGTCCGTTTGCCCGTAACCGGCAATTATATCGGGAAACGAATCATTGTTCAAATCACCGGTTGTAACCACAACAGGTATCTCCGCCGAAGATGTAATTATTTCCGGCGTTGAAAAATTCCCGTTACCGTCATTCAGGTAGAGCAAGATTGTGTTGTCACCTTTTTGAGCAGACATCACATCCATATCACCGTCGTTGTCAACATCTGCCGCCGTGACACTTGCCGCGTGCGGTGCATCGTCGTTAATATACTGCTGGATAGAGAAATTACCGTCACCGTTGTTTTTATACCAGCCGACATTGTCGTTAATTTGCGAAACGGCAAGAATATCAATAAGTCCGTCGTTATCAAGGTCGGAGGGAAAAAGCGAGGTGCAGAGATGGAATTGTGTTCCCAGCAAAACGGTATCGCCGAATATTCCGGCGGCAGGATCAAACAGATTGCAGCTTATCTCGTTATCTCCCGTTGAAGAGTATATCACATCATCATATCCGTCATTGTTCAGGTCGGCGGAAATTACCACCAGCGGGTTGTCGGGCGTCTCACTGATAACCTGCATCGGACTGAATACCTGACCCTTTATACCTGTAAAAAGAAGCACAAGCATAAAAGAAAGAAACCTCAACTTCATAACGGTTATTGTTTTATCAACTTTCTTGTTTCGGTGAACTTTCCGGTTTCAATTTTCATGAAATAAATACCACGGTCATATTCCGACAGATCTATTCTTGTCTTGCCGGACATAGCGACCTTTTTAAAGATAGTTCTTCCCGTCATATCCGAAACAATTATTGTTAACATTCCCCCGTAACTTCCGGTATTAACAATAAAAATACCGTTGCCGGGATTGGGATAAACGGATATATTATTCAGGTCATTTTCATTTATTTCCGTAAGAGAAACATCATAGCAATCCGACATTGCCGAGCAGGGACCATTGGATATCAAAACGGCATAAGAGCCAGATTCTTCAGGCGTGAACGATTGTCCCACAGCACCTTCCACAAACGACGAATCCGCACAATTTATCCATTGGTATGAAAGTCCCGAAGCAAGTGCCGTTAAGGTTATTCCGTTTTGAAAAACATTTGTATTGATTTCATCATAAAAGGAGAGGCTGACGGATAGAGTGGAATCACAACCAACGGACATCATATAATCACCGGGTTGGGTCAGCCACATATTTCCTGCGAGCAAACTGTCGCCGAAACACAACGTTGTATCTACATACAGCAGTGTGCCGGGCTGGTAAAAATAAATTAGGTCGCCGTCATTACTTGAAAATCTTCCTTTGTAAATATCCAGGAAGTTATCTTTGTTGATGTCACCGGTTTCAAAATCGTGTGAACTACCTATCAAATAGTTGGATGTCATAATAAAAGAGCCCGGATTTGAGGGGTCGTTTTCAAATATGTATGTGTCGGTTATTATATCGGGAAGATTGTCATAGTTAACATCGCGCAATTCAACATCAATGAAAAAGTTCTGACCTCCTTCGAAGATAGTATCTCCAGGCAGGAAATAGCCCAGTCCGTCATTTTCCCATATTTCGATATATCCGTGCCAGGGTGCAAAAACAAGGTCGGGATAACCGTCACCGTTTATATCGGCGGCATCCACACCTTCTGAATCCTCGGCCAGGTCATTTTGTGCTTCCGTAAAATTACCGTTTCCATCATTTGTAAAAAATTTGGAAGTGAAGCCGGTAGCTACTGCAGCATCAAGGTCTCCGTCACCGTCGGCGTCAAACAGAACGGCACTCTCGGGCGAAGAGGCACTTAACTCCTGTCCGTTATCAATAAAATTACCCGTGCCGTCATTCAGATAGATGCCGGCTTTGTCATCATTGGGAAAAAATATATCGTCATAACCGTCACCGTTCAAATCACCGACAGCGAGTTCGTGTCCCGAGGAGTTATTGGCCGTATTGTCCGACTTCAAACTGAAAACACCTGAGCCGTTGTTTTGCCAGACCTCTATCCCATAGCTTTGACTTGAAAAAGGTGCTGTTACAAAATCCCAGTCACCGTCATTATCAATATCAATAACCTGAACACCGAATCGCCACCGATTCGCACCGAGGGTATATGCATTTGTATCAATAAGGCCTGTGCCGTCATTAAAATAGATTTCAATGTCATCGTAAGCATCAATGGTTACGACATCAAGCCAGCCGTCGCCGTTAAAATCCGCAAGCGACACACCGAAGGTTTCGCTCAATGTTCCGATTCCTTCCTCTCCAAGCTCATAATTAATACAGTTTTGAGCATTTGTGACAGAAAAAAGCAATGTCGTCACGATTACCGAAAGTAAAAGTTTTTTCATAATTTCATTTTTTAAGATTCTAAAGTTTGTCAGCACAAAGATACATATTTTTTTAATTTCACACACCCGGCTAATGTCATTATAACTTTGCTTATCGTACTTGATTTAGCATTTTTGATAACTCTTTTATTATCTGCTCATAATACTCGCTTTTTGAAGTTGTTTTGGTTAAAACGGTTTCAATGGTTTCCAGTTCATCCATAATATATTTCAGCGATTGCTCTTTGATGCCCGTGACGGCTTTCGATATCAAAGCATTTATACCGGAAGCAAGCCTGTATAAATTTATCTCTACTTCGCGCGGAATCTGTTTTTTAAAATATCTGCGGAACATTCCGCCGAAAACCGACATCGGAAAAAGAAACCACAACAGGTCAAGATGACTTTCAAAGGTCCAGCTTACTTTTATGTCGGGTGTTTTCAATTTTTCATAACCTATATCAATATCTTCAACAGGCAGTTCAACATTCAGAATATCTTTAACTTTGTCTTTCAGGCTATTACGAAACGATTTTGCAAAAAACCCCAAATGCTCGCCGGCATCGTCAACAATTTTTTCAAATTTTTCATTGTTATTGTCAACAAGATTAGCAAGCTCCACACCAAGCATCTCCGTCATCCAACGCTCAAATTTTCCGGTACGTTTATAAAGATTCCCGGACATTTCTTTATAATCGTTGATAAATCGCTCCTCCAATCTTTTAATTAAACTTTCCTTTCCGTCTTGTAAGATATCCAGCACCCTGTCTCTGACACCATTCAGCTCGTCCGACATAACCAAAGCCATTTCACGTGCAACAAAATTCCTGTTTATTCTCCTGTCGAAAATTTCTTTTTTCAGCTTTTCGCGCTCCTCTTCCGAATGCAGTGAACTCAACTTTGCTATTTCAAGATATGAAATGCACTGCTTTGTCAACGATGCCATTTTATAATCCAGTATCTCATCACGTTTCAGGTCAAAAGAGTTGCGTAAGGGTTCTATTAAAGATTTCAAGATATTTTGTTTGTAAAGGGCTGTGTCTTTCCGCAACGAATATCTGAAAATTCTGAGATTCTTTCCAATAGTGGAATTTATGGATGAAGTGATATAAGATTCAATTTTGTTGAGCTCGTTTTCGGGAAACAGGTCTGTTTTCGTCAACAAGATAACCACTTCGGGGGTGGCTTCGGATATATCCCTTATCAAATTCATCTCATCACTGCTCAAGGGTCTTTCGGTACTTATGGCAACTATGGCCACCCCTACTCTTACAAACCAATGCTTTGTAGTTTCGGTGTTATGTTTCCAAAAGCTTCCGAGACCGGGAGTATCAACAAGATGCAAACCATTTAAAAAATGCAGTTCCGGCAGTGTAATATCAACATAATCAACCCGTTTGACATTATCGGGGTTTTTGGATTCATTTACAAAAAGGTTAACCGTATCAACTTCGATATGTTCATCCTTTCCATCATAATATCTGACCAAAGCCTTTTCAATTTGTCCCAGGCCGATTCTGGTTATCACCGAAGTAACGGGAATAACACCGACAGGCAACACCTCCCTTCCCACAAAACTGTTAATGAATGAACTTTTACCCGCTTTAAACTCTCCGAGTACCGCAACATCAATGGAATGAGTTTCGTTTATTGCTTCACCTATCTGTAAAGCACGGATTTTCAGAACCTGAATATTCTCCTGCTCAATTATATCATTAACTTTTTTAAAGAGGTCAGTTCTGTCCATACCAATAACCTTAATTTTTTATTCAGGAGTCATCAGTCGAAATAATGACGGTTCGGGGTGAACTCCATCACCGGAAGCAAAGGTAAAGCAATTTTCCAAAAGTCAGATTTACAAAAAAGAATATTTCCCGGAATAGTGCAGCATCTGTTCCACAAAGTCATCGGCATAGCTAATGGTAACATCCACTATCTTTCCGTTTTCCCATACCGGCATATAAACAGGGTTCAGGAATCCGCCATAGGGAGCTATTCCCAACTTATCAAACCGCTTTTTAACCTCCTCATTCAATTTCAAATCAACCTTAACCCCATATTTCTCAACGAGTTGCTTCCCCGCCTCATAATCACCTTCCGATTTTATCCGTTGCACCTCGGCAAGCAACTTTCCAAAAAGAGCTCTGAGCTTTTCATAATCGTTAATACGGCAATAGGTTTTTCCGTTCCGTTTAAACATCTCCACAACATTCTCATCCCGGCCCTGTTCAAAGCACCATTTTGCAATTAGTTGGCGATTTCGCATATGCGACTCCTCAATCTTCTTTCCGGGCTCAATCCTAGTCAGTTGAGTTATTAATCCGTTACGGATATAGCCGTCGTACTCGGCTTTGGCAACATCCATTTCCGGCATCACTCCTATTTCCATAAGTTTTTCATCCATTATGTAATAAAGTGCAAAAAGGTCGGCACGGGCTTCCTCAAGTGTGGAGGCATAGCTCTTCAGGGCATCCGGGTCAGTTTCAGGGAGCAATTGTCCGGAACCATGCCCCAGGCATTCGTGGAGGTCCGTATGCAGGTTTGAGCCGGTAAATCCGTACTTTTTAGCAAGTTCTGCCTCCTCCTTTGAGCCGCAAAACTCCTCAAGGAATCCGCTTCCTTCAGCCACTTTGTGGTAGCTGTAAGTAATATTCTCCATTGTTACCGACTTGGAGCCGTATTCAGCCCGTATCCAATCGGAGTTTGGAAGGTTTATACCGATGGGCGTTGCGGGATAACAGTCGCCGCCAAGTTGGGCCACGGTTATCACTTTGGCAGTAACACCTCTAACCTTTTTCTTCTTAAAGCGCTCATCAACAGGTGAATGATCTTCAAACCATTGTGCATTCCAGCTGATGGATTCCGCCCTGTGATTGGCTTCCAAATCCTTGAAATTAACAACAGACTCCCAACTGGCTTTTATGCCGAGCGGGTCACCGTAAACCTCTATGAAACCGTTTGTGAAATCAATCAGTGAGTCCGTATCCCGTAGCCATGCTATATTATACTCGTCAAACTTTTTCAAATCTCCGGTTTTATAATAATCTATAAGACTCTCTATCACGGTCTTCTGCTTGTCATTTTCAGCTACATCCACAGCTTTTTCAAGCCAAAAGAGAATTTTTTCAATGACAGCCGAATATCTGCCGCCCACCTTGTAAATCTCCTCTTCTATCTTACCGTTAACCTTAATGAGCCTTGAGTTCAACCCGTAAGAAACGGGATGCACATCACTTTCATCTTTTAAATTATCATAAAAGGCTTCAGCCTCTTGTTGCGTAACTCCCTCATAATAATTGCAGGCCGAACTCAAAATCAAATCTTTGGACGAATCAAGACTTACACGTTTTGAAGCAATATCTGGATCAAAGATTATTCGAATAATGTTATCAACAAAAGAGTCAGGCTCTTCTCCAACCGTTAGCGACAATTCCGCCGGATTTGAATTCAGTAACAACTCCCTGAAATAGTCTCGGGATATTCCGGGAAAAAACTTATCCATAGAATAGTGATGATGGATACCGTTTGAAAACCAGACTCTTTTAAGATAAACCGTAAATTGCCCGAAACTTTTGCAATCCCTGTCACCGGAATAGTTTTTATAGATATGCTCAAGGGTTTTTCTGATCAAAAGATTATGTTTATAATTTTGATCGAAAATAATATCCCTACCGCATAGTGCCGCTTCACTAAGATAATATATCAATTCTTTTTGTTTCAAAGTCAAATTATCAAACCCCGGCACCTGATAACGCATTATTTTCAAGTCGGCAAACTGCTCGACGAAATACTTAAAATCTTCTGTTTTCATAAAAAACATATAAATATTTGGATTGTCCGAAATTCAGTTATAGGATAAAACTAATTCCGGATTAATAAGATATTCACTTGCATAGTACTACGCACCAAATGAAGGATACAAGTAATTATTTACTTATCGCTTTTATAATTCTGTCTGAATTTATTAACACATCTCGCATTAACAATTTATATGGTAATTGTTTATGCTTTGATTTTTTAAAACTTTCAAATATTTTAATTAATGATGAGGCTGTTAATAATGATAAATCCAGTTCTACGTCCATTTCACAATCTTCAATAAAATCATCACTAAAATCTGGAGCCACAAGTAAAAGTTTTCTTACATCATAATCATTTCTTTTCGCTAGCTCATAATAAGCTTTTAACTGCCTTGAAACGGAAGAGAACTTATTGTATCCGTTTTCTTTCACTGTCTTACACTCAATAATTATTAATTCATTATCTCCCAAATTAATTATTATATCTATTTTGTCTTTTTTAGTATTTAATTTTTTCCTTAAACGCTCATCAACATTAAAGCCTAATTTCTCAAATATATGCTTAGTTAAATCTTCAAACTTTATTCCCAATTCACTTTCTCTGATAGTTATTCCATTTTCTTTCAACACATTAACATCCCTAAATCCAATATTTTCATAATTCTCAAGATATAAATTCTCTGCATCTTTATAGTTCTCAAGGATATTTATTATCTCGTCTCCACGGGTTTTAATACTCCTTTCATTACAAAACTTAATTATATCTTCTTGTGGAATAATATCTAATATATCTCTTGGCTTTATATTATAATCAAGAAGAAAATCACTTTTTAAGACAAATTCATCTTGCAACTCAAATACTTCTTTAACCAGTTTATTTGTTTTCGGAAGTGATTCATTTAATTCAATTAACATTTTTTCATACCCATCTATTGATATTCCAACTTTTTCATCTTTTTCACGGTTTTCAAAATAAGCTATAAGATTGGAAATTTTATCTTCCAAGGTAACACCTTTTAAAGGTTGGTTAATATATAATCTCTTTTCCCATAATTCATTTACAAATTTCTTTTTATCAGATAATTTTGTCCCATCTTTGTAAACTGCTGTTGATAAAATAGATGTAATACCAATACCTTCCTTGATTATTTCTTTTATCTTTTCGTCATTACTTAATTTCCTGTCAATATTATGTTTTTTTGCAATAAGATTTATTTCTGGTGCTTTTAAAACCCGTAATATTCTACGCAAAAATTTATCAGCAATATCTTTTCCACGAAGTTTTCTTAAAATTCCAACTATTTCATCAGCAACATAAACAGTACTGTGTTTTTTTGAATAAAAAATTATACCAATATTTTTTAAATTATTTATAATTTCGTCTATATCCAATTGCTTAATTTGGATAACCATATAATCTATTAATTTCCGTTCTTCTTGTGAAAGTTGTAATTCCTGAGCAAGAGTTAGCAAAATGGATAATTCATCATCAGTTATTTTAGCGTCACGATTATTTAATTCATCATTGTGGTATGCAATGTAAACACAAGATTTATATATTTTATAATCTCTAACTCTATGTTCATCTAATTCGGTTTTTTCATCTGTAATTAACTTTTCAAGATATTTGACTCTTTTCTTAATTTTTTTTACTTCTATATCATAAAGTCTCGAAAACCAATCTTGTTTCATTATATTGTTTCCATCTCTTGTAATAATATCAATTAAAATGTCAAGTTGTGAAGTAGTTTCAATAAACTCATTTTTTATCGTTTCGGAAAATTCATCCTCAATCAAATGAAATATTGTTGCAATATTCTGACTATCAACAGATTTTAGCCCTTTATCTGAAACGCTTAAAATTTTATCAATTTCCTTAAAGTTTTTAGGTGAATTCCCAATTATATTATCAATAATTTTAATAAAAGAATTTTTTTCCAGCGACCCTAAACTATCTAAAATTTTTTCCAGTTTCATTTATCTAAATTTTTCCGTTAATTATTTGATTAGTTTTCTATCTCCTTTATTGTTACCAACTAGAGTTCTTGCAAAATCTTCCTAAAATTTTTATTAAAAGTAAATATTATCTGTTATGTCGGGTTCAAATGTACAAAAATTTTCCGATTCAATAATTCGGCAAAGTAATAAAATGGCTAAAAACGAGATTGTTCAAAGTTACAATTAATAAGTAAATCTATGCTCATCCCAAATTCTACTGTTCTTGGTAATCACTTTCTTTAAAGCACAATCTGCGTTAAGGATTAACCTCCATTTCCGGTTTCACACACAATTCTGCCATCCTTCAGTACCGGTACGACATCGGAAGTGTTCAACGTAAAAGAGTATTCAAGCACATCGTCAAGGCCGAGTTTTTTAAGGCGGTGGCGGTGGGCAGCCTTTTCTATGAATCCGAGAAGGTCGGTTTCAGCCGTTTTCCAGAGGTCGAGTGCGGCCTGTGCCGAGTCGCACTCGGCGCTGAATTTGCCCGAGTCTATCAGGTTTTCAACCAAAACACCGGCAAATACGGAATCTTCGAGATTGAACTTGTTTTTCCAACCGGCACAAAGGATAACTACATCTTTATTCTTTTCGATAAGCCAATCGGACAAAGCACGCAGGTTGACAAAAGAACCGATTACAACCTCGTCGGCATCTTTTGCCAGTTCTATTGCTTTTGTGCCGTTGGTAGTGCAGTATGCAACTTCCTTATCCTTAACATTTTCAACGGAAAATTCAAATGCCGAGTTACCGAAGTCGGCAAAGTCGAGCACCTTACCGTCTTTTTCCGAAGCCACAACATACCCTTTTTCTTTATATTCTTTTGCCATCTCAAGGGTGGGTACGGGAATCATGGTTTTCACCCCGTTCTTAAATGCAGTACAAATTGATGTTGTCGCTCGCAAAATATCAACGATAACAACAATAAAGTTTCCGTCCGTCACCCTGTCTTCATATAGTTTTGGCGAAAAGCAAACTTCAATGGTTTTCTTCATAATTTATCCTTTGTAAAAAGGTAATTTTACGATTTTTGCCTTTAGCAACTTTTTTCTCACCTTAATAAATATTTCGGTATCGAACTTTGTAAAACCCGTTTTCACATATCCCATACCTATTCCCGTGTTAAGCATCGGCGACATAGTTCCCGAAGTCACCTCACCGATAACGTTACCTTCGGCATCACAAATTTCGTAATGCTGACGCGGAATACCACGGTCAATCATCTCAAAACCTCTTAACCTACGGCTCACGCCCTCTTCCTTCTGTTTCAAAAGATAATCTTTATCAATAAAATCCTTATCTTCGGTAAACTTTGTTATCCAGCCAAGACCCGCTTCAATGGGAGATGTTGTGTCGTCAATATCATTTCCGTAAAGGCAAAAACCACTTTCGAGGCGCAAAGTATCCCTTGCACCAAGACCAATGGGTTTTATTCCGAACTCATTACCTGCCTCAAAGACAGCTTTCCATATCTTGGGAGCATCATCATTCGACATATATATCTCACAACCACCCGAACCGGTATATCCTGTTGTGGAAAAGATAACTCCTTCAACACCTGCAAAGGTTAATTTTTTAAATGTATAATAGGTCATATCTTCAACAGGCTCATCCGTAAGCTTTTGCATAGCTTTCAAAGCAAGCGGTCCCTGAACGGCAAGCTGAGATATCTCATCCGAAGCATTATAAAGCTCTTTTCCGGGAGTCAATCCGAATTTTTCACCCTGCTTAACAAACCAGTTCCAATCCTTCTCAATATTGGCGGCATTAATAACGAGCAGATAGGTCTCATCATCGAATCTGTAAACAAGCAGATCGTCAACGATTCCGCCTTTTCCGTTGGGCAGACAAGAGTATTGCACTTTTCCGTCGGTTAATTTAGAAGCATCATTTGAGGTTACCCACTGCACAAAATCAAGGGCTTTCGGCCCCTTGACCCAAACTTCACCCATATGTGACACATCAAAAACACCAACTCCGTTACGAACCGTTTTATGCTCGGCAACAACGCCCTCATATTGGATTGGCATATAAAAGCCTGCAAACTCAACCATCCTGGCTCCAAGCTCTTCATGATACTTTGTAAATGCGGTATATTTCATAATATCTGTTTTAAAAATATAGACGCCGCAAAAGTATTAAAATAATCGTAATTTTGCAGAAATTGAATTTTTATGATATTTTCAAAACAAAATATCCCGCGATGGCTGATCTTTGTGATTGATATGTCGGTTGTGGCTTTCTCGGTAATCCTTGCATATCTGCTTCGGTTCAATTTTCATGTTCCCGAATCCGAAATCAGCCGGTGGCCTTTGGTATTCTCATTCATACTTTCAATCAGGGCTTTAAGTTTCCTGATATCCAAAACATACGCCGGAATAATCAGATATACCAGTACAGAAGATGCGGTGAGAATTTTTGTGGTGGTGCTTACCGGAAGTCTGATCTTCATGATATCCAATATAATTAGCTACTATTTTATTAATGCCAAATATGTGGTTCCTTTTTCAATCATTATCATTGAATTTCTTGCCGTTTTGTTCGGAATGGTAACCTTTAGAATATTGGTCAAAATCAGTTATTTACAGATGATAAATCCTTCGGGAAAAAGTATAAATGTTGTAATTTTCGGTGCGGGAGAGGCAGGAGTTATCACAAAACGCGCCCTTGACAGGGATTTGGGAATCAAATACAAAGTTATTGCTTTTGTTGATGACGACAAAAACAAATGGGGAAAGAAACTTGAAGGAGTTCCCATAATCAGGTTTGACAAACTGGATCAAACACTTGCCGCCAATCCTGTTGAGAGTGTCATCATTGCCGTTCAAAAACTGGATTCGGGCAAAAAACAATCTATTGTTGACATTTGTTTGAAATATGACACAAAAGTACTTTCCGTACCGCCCGTTACAAGTTGGATTAATGGAGAGTTGAGTTTTAAGCAGATAAAAAAAATAAAAATCGAAGACCTTCTCGAAAGGGATGTTATCCGTTTGGATGAAGAAAAGATCAACAGGGAATTGAACGGCAAAACGATACTGATAACGGGTGCTGCCGGCTCCATTGGAAGTGAACTTGTGCGGCAGATATTAAAATACTCTCCCAAGAAACTGGTATTGCTCGATCAGGCGGAGAGTGCCCTGTTCGACCTTGAGATTGAGATGACCGAAAAATATCCCGGAGAAAATTTCGAGATTGCCGTTACCGATATCTGTAATGAAATAAGGCTGGAGCGCGCTTTCGGCATATTCAAACCGGAAATAGTATATCACGCAGCCGCTTACAAACATGTTCCTATGATGGAAAACAATCCGTCGGAAGCTCTCTACACCAACATAAAAGGCACGAAAACAGTTGCCGACCTTGCCGTCAAATACGGAGTAAAGAAGTTTATAATGATATCAACCGACAAAGCCGTGAATCCGACCAATGTTATGGGAGCCTCAAAAAGAATTGCCGAAATATATATCCAGTCTTTGAACGAAAGTTCGGAAACCCGGTTCATCACAACAAGATTCGGCAATGTGCTGGGTTCCAACGGCTCGGCTGTTATGCTTTTCAGAAAACAGATTGAGAAAGGAGGCCCTGTCACGGTGACTCATCCCGAAGTCATACGCTATTTTATGACCATTCCCGAAGCTTCCCAACTTGTGCTTGAAGCAGGCGCTATGGGCAACGGCGGAGAGATTTTCCTGTTTGATATGGGTAAGCCCGTTAAAATAATTGACCTTGCAAAAAGAATGATAAAACTGTCGGGATTGGAACCGGAAAAGGATATCCCGATAAAATTTACGGGATTACGTCCGGGCGAAAAGCTGTACGAGGAACTGCTTAACGATCAGGAAAATACACTGCCTACACATCACCCTCAAATAATGATTGGGAAAGTAAGACTATATGACTTCAATACTGTCTCACGAAAAATTGACGAACTGATAAACCTATTCGGCAGACAGGATAACTTTGCCATTGTAAAAAAAATGAAAGAGATAGTACCCGAATATAAAAGTAAAAATTCGGTTTTTGAAAAGTTGGACGTACCATAGAGTTGTTGATACCGGCACTAACCTGATGAAGTGAAAACGGCAAAATCAGGTTTACAAAAAGGAGTGGTAATACCCATAAAAAAATACATATGACATCAGTAAAAAGGATAAACAGAACCTTAGTATTTAGCCTCTCAAATAATATCCGTTAACCGGAATTTATAATTTCATTTTTTTCACTATATTTGCAACTTTGTTAGAAATAGATTAATAAAATACTTTATTACTTTGCATATTGAAATAGCGAAAATTATGTTGACAAAAATCAGACTTAAAGAGCAAATTGAAAAATTTCCAGAAGAATTTACAATTGATGAATTAGTTGAAAGATTAATCTTAATAGAAAAGATTGAAAGGGGTAACAAGCAATCGGAAAACGGAGATGTAGTATCGGAAATGGAAATTGAAAAAGAAATTGAAAAATGGTTCAAATAAGTTGGACCTTTCAAGCAAAAAACGACTTAAGGGCAATCGCTGAATACATATCAAAGGATTCAAAGCGTTATGCAAAACTTCAAGTTATCAGACTTAAAGAACGAACAAATATATTAAAAACTCAAATTCGATCCGGCAGGATTGTACCTGAGATTAACCAAAATGAAATTAGAGAATTAATAGAAGGAAATTACAGAATAATATATAAAATAGTAACGGATAACAAAATAGACATACTGGCAATTCATCATTCCGCCAGAGATTTGACAATAAGAAAAATAAAATAATGTCAATTATTTTTCGTGTTTTATTGTCATCTTTAATATGGCAAGCGCTGAATCCGTCAACTATCTGGTTCCGTCAAAATTTGCAACAAATGCAATCTAACATCATTCCACCTCCAACACAGGTTCATTTTCATTAAGATACAACAGGACACCAAAGACTTTTTCAAAGCCAAGCTCCCTCATCTTCTCCTTATAATTTTCAACTTGTCGCTTATGCTTTTCCGAAGGTTTTCCGGTTTTAAAATCAATAACCGTTACCATGTCACCATCAAAGATAAGTCTGTCGGGACGGATTACCCTGCCGTCGCTTAATAAAATCTCAGGTTCGGTTTTAACATCCAATCCTTCCGCAAAATAGCCGGCAACCGAAGGCTTTCCGATAAATGAAACTATTTTGCCACCTATTTCCGAAATCTCATTTTCACCTATAATACCATCCGTTTCCAATCTAATGAGAACATCCTCTATATCTCCGGCTACTTTAATTTTAGACAAAACCGAATGTATCAAAGTTCCATACTCCCGGCTTTGCAACTTATCTTCCGTATCCCAATGTTCGGAAGCTTTCAGGCTCAACAGCACCCTGTTGTGCCAGGGATTAGATATGGACAAATTAAGTTCCGGCAATTGCTCTTCAGGTTTTTCTTCATCTGTTTTTTTCAGGACTCGTTCGCCAAACTCATATTTGGTCTGTTCATCCTGCCAAAGACCTTTTTCCGAAAGAAAATAGTGAAAGAATTTCGGTATCGAATCTGTCTTTTCTTTATTTTTCGGTGGCATTTCCGTAAGAACATAAAGCCGTTCCGAAGGTCGTGTCATCACAACATAAACAATATTCACAAGGTCGAGAAAAGATTTATCCATCTCTTCCCGATATTGGTCTGCAAAACCTGTATTTTCAAGAGATGTTCCGGTATTTAAAATTGCTACCTCAAGGTTTGAAATTTTCTCTTTTGAAATATCAACCCACAATTTTTTCTTTGCAGATTTAACCCCCGATTTGGCAAAGGGAAAGATAACAACCGGAAACTCAAGCCCTTTCGACTTATGAACTGTCATCACCCTAACGGCATCAATGCCCTCGGGCACTACCACCGACATACTATTCTTTTTCTTGTCCCACCATTCGAGAAAACCCGGAATACCGGAGCTGTTTTTGGTTTCAAACTCCAGGACCATATCAAGAAAAAACCTAACGTAAACATCAGCCCTGGACCGGATACCAAACCTGCGAATGATATCTTCCACCGAATCATATAGAGTCTGTTTTTTCAGAGTTTTCGGATTGAACCCTATTTTTTGCAATACCTCGGCAAACGATTCTTCCTGATTAAAAAGATCCTTTTCGCCGTCTCCTGCTTTTACATTTATCACATTCAGATTGCTATGAAGAGTACCGGGGAGTTTTCCCGCAAGGTAAAGGTAATGTAATATTCCCGCTTTTGCAATATTATTATCCCCGTCGTTCAAAAATTGTAAAATATCAACCAAAAAACGTACGTCGGGCGAATTTTTGATCAACAGCGATTCGGAAGAAACCACGTTATAACCCGCATCAATCAAATTAATTGCCAGCAGGTTGGCTTCTTTGTTTTTACGGCATAAAATCGCAATATCTTCCAGCCCGTATCCGTCGTCAATCAATTCGGCGACTATCTCCAAAGTACGTTCAATATTCAACTCGGCCAATGTTTTGTCGTCATCATCACTCTTTTTCAGAAACTCAACACTCACAAAACCGCCCTTGTTCGAAGGATTGAACTCCTGAGCAGCATTGTCGTAAATCGGTCTTAGATTTTCTGCAATCAGTTCCGCGATAACTTCAAAAAATTCGTTGTTGAATTTGACTATTTCAGCTCTTGAGCGGTAGTTGGCTTTTAAAACCTGCGGATTATAATTTCTTTTCAATGCATCTTCGCGCTGTCTGTAAACATCGGTGTCGGGTCTCTTATAAATTTCGGGTAACCGTGCAAACTGTTCCACTTCACCGCTCCGCCATCTGTATATTGCCTGTTTCCCGTCGCCCACAACCATATTAAAATTTGCATTCGACAAGGAATTTTCCACCAGCGGCAACATATTGTGCCATTGCAGTATTGATGTATCCTGAAACTCATCAATAAGAAAATTACGGTACTTCTCCCCCACTCTTTCATAAATAAAGGGTACGGGTTGCTCTGCCACAATGCCGGCAATCAGTTTGTTGAATTCCGAAATATGAATTATCTTATTGTTTCGTTTATATTCGTCAAGAATCTTTTCAATTTCACTTAACACCGCAAGGGGATAAAGATTTTTCCAAATTTCATGCAACAAAACATAGCGTTCATAATTTTCCTCAATCTCCTTTTGCAATTTTAAAAACACATCCGTCAAAAAGCCTTTTACGGAATCAATGGCACTCTTTTCGGAAAAGGTAGCCTTTCCCCCATACCATTTATCTTCCTCAACGGTTTTTAAAACATAGCTGTTGGGATGCAGTTTATCGAACCTTTTATTAGCCAAATTCCCGAAATAGACATTTATGCCGGAGCGTCCCTGATAAAAAGCGGAAGACGGGATGCCGGCTCGATCAATTTTCTCCACTGCACTTTTTGCAGATGTAACAATTCTATTCTCAAAAGCCGAAATATCTCCCCTGACCTTTTTCGTAATATCTTCAAAATCGGTAAGAGTAAGTTTTCTCAACCTTTCAACATAAAGTTGTGCATCTTCCTTCACCAACCCTTTTGCCATTACCATCAGGTCGCTTTCAATGTGCCAGTTCTTTTCATCATCTGCTCTGCTGCTAACAAAGTTGATAAGAATTTTGGTAAGAGCCTCATCATTTCCAACTTCACTTATTAATATATCCACCACTTTCGACATTAGCTCGTCAGTATCCATCTCAACGTCAAAATCCTGAGCCAGGTGCAGATCATAGGCAAAAGTCCTGATAATTTTATGCATAAAACTGTCAATTGTGCTAATGGCAAAATCGGAATAGTTATGAAGTATCTTTTTCAAAACCGTTTCCGCCCTGTCAGCAATTTCTTTCTTCGGTAACCCAAGCTCCTTTTCAAGCTGCGGAAGCATATTTTTAACGGATGCCTTATCACTATTTTCTTCAAATTCAGCTATTTCCCTCAGATAAACAATCACCCTTTCCTTCATTTCATTGGCAGCCTTATTTGTAAAAGTAACCGCCAAAATCCGTCTGAAACCGTCGGGAGCGGCAATTGCAATTTTAAGATATTCCCTTACAAGAGTGTAGGTCTTTCCCGAACCGGCCGATGATTTGTAAACCGTAAAACTCATTTGCTCAAATTTTCGACTAAAATAGTAAGAAAATTGTTTCACAGTAAAAGAAAACTCATACTCTTTCCATAATGGATTCAACAAAGAAAACCCCGGCCCGATTGCCGGGGAAATGAAATTGAAGAGAAACTATATAGGGGATAATACAACTGGTCGAAATTAAAATCTGTCATTCAAAACACTTACTACTATTTTCCACTATTGTGCCAAACATCATATCTTGCTAACACACGGCATATTACAAACATTGAATACTTAGAAACCCATAGGAAAACCGTTCGTTTTTAAACTCTTTATGTTCAATTTTGAACAAATTGAAAAAAATTTATACTTTTACATTCAATTAAATTTTTAAAAAATGAAAAAGATAGTATTGATAATTACCATTGCAGCAGCATTTCAGACATTTGCACAAAAACCCGAAAAGGACAACGCCGTTTTCAAAACAAAAGAAAAAGGATTTTATCAGAATGTTGTTTTGAAAGATATTCGGGATTATGAATCTTCAAAAGAAGGAAAGAAGCCTCAAAGGTACTTCTCAGTTGACTTTTCGGGAAAATCATTTCCCACGGATCCGGAAAACTACAGCCGGCAATGGCATAATCCGCCCGTATCGCAAGGACGGACGGGAACCTGCTGGTGTTTTTCTTCAACTTCATTTATGGAATCGGAAGTTTACAGACAAACCGGACAGGAAGTTAAATTATCGGAGATGTTTACGGTTTATTATGAGTATGTTGAGCGGGCAAAATACTTTGTGCAGCACCGTGGAGATATGAATTTCGGAGAAGGTTCGGAGGTTAATGCAACACCGGTAATCATGAAACTTTACGGTGCCGTACCCTACTCGGTGTACAGCGGCAAATTGAAAGGTCAGAAGGCCTATGATCATAAGGTAATGGTGACTGAGATGAAGGCTTATCTGAAGAACGTGAAAGAAAACAGCTTGTGGAATGAGAAGGAGGTTGTTGAAAACATAAAATCCATTATGAATCATTATATGGGAACTCCGCCTGAAACTTTTACATACAAAGGCAAAGAAACAACGCCTGAGGAGTTTGCAGCTAAAATTCTGAAGATAAATCCCGACGATTATTACAGTTTTATGTCAACGGAAGCTATCCGTTACGGTGAACGGGGTGAACTTGAAGTGCCGGACAACTGGTGGCATAGCAAAAACTATTTTAATGTGGATGTAAATGATTTTATTTCGGTTTTTAAAAATGCTCTCAAAAACGGATATACGGTGGCTTTCTGTGGAGATGTTAGTGAGCCGGGATATGACAGACATGAAGAAGTCGGAATTATTCCCACGTTCGATATTCCTGCCGGATATATTGATGCCGATGCCCGTGAAATGCGTTTCAGGAACGGCAGCACTTCCGACGACCACTGTATGCACGTTGTCGGATATCAAGAGAATGAGGACGGCTGGTGGTTTTTAATAAAAGACTCCAGCTCCGGTGGCTTTGACGGAAAACACAAAGGATATTTATTTTTAAGTGAGGATTACATAAAACTGAAAATCCTTGCCGTAATGGTTCATAAAGACGGAGCAAGAGAGGTTCTTAATAAAATAATTAAATAAAAAAACACGGCAAATATTGCTCGTTTATCACAATTTTTTTTTATACTTTAGCAGGAAAATTGAGAAACAAATGTCATATACTGTCGTAAAAATATTAAAATCATTTATCTATGAAAGCTAAAATATTTTTGGTTTTATTAGCGGAGGCAATGTTGATCAATGTTTCTTTTTCTCAAAATATGATAGGTTCCTTTTCCGCAACCGGAGCGGGATACAGTTCAACCATATTGACGGATTATCAAACTGTGGGGCTCAATCCTGCAAATCTCGGATGGAAACATAACAGTAATCTGATCAATTTCGGAATTGCCGAAATGGGTTTCACGGTTTATTCCGAACCTCTGAAGCGCTCTCTTGTTAAGGAACTTTGGGGTAATAATGACAATCAACTTACTACTCTTGAAGAGAAGGACGAAGCTGCACAATTGTTCAGCAACACACGCCTTGAAGTACAGGGAAATGTCAGTGGTATAGGGCTATCGTTTCAGGATGAAAAAATCGGAGGATTTGCAATTACGGCAAAAGAAAAACTTTATTGGAATTCAAAGCTCGGTGATATGGTTGCCGATATCATCTTCAAGGGCTACAATTCCGATTATTTTGATTCTCTTGCTGTTAATATGAACGGAGATACTACCGGGTGGGCAACCATCCCGGCACTTTTATCCGATATTGTGGAAAACACACACATTTCTTTACAGTGGTACAGAGAGTATAATTTATCTTACGGACGGGCATTGATCAATAGGGAAAATGTTTCCGTTTATGCAGGTGTGGGATTCAAGTATCTCGAGGGATATAATATGTTCAAATTCGGCTATGAAGACGGCAATCAATATATTGCTGCCGCTGCATTAAATCCTGCTGTGGGAATAGCATTCGGGCCAACACCTTCGGCTGTGGAGGGCAACAAATATCAACCCATTGGTCATGGATGGGGAATGGACTTCGGGCTGTCGGCTTTTCTCTTCAAGCAGGTCAGGATAGCTGCATCTTTAATTGATTGGGGAAGTATAAA
>Ga0256841_1000394_pt1 | contig 45808 bp, 34 predicted proteins | sample 356308metaG_FD_185971 | JGI IMG/M metagenome (GOLD analysis project Ga0256841, IMG submission 185971) | Hydrothermal vent microbial communities from Mid Atlantic Ridge, Atlantic Ocean - 356-308 | ecosystem: Environmental > Aquatic > Marine > Hydrothermal vents | place: Atlantic Ocean: Mid...
GTACGCGATGCGCTTATGTATATTCAGCAAAGAGCCAGATATGCACAAGGTTCCGATTATTTCAAAGCGCCCAATCCTCCTTTCGGTGCAACGTTTACATACTATTTAAAAGAAGTACCGAAAACATTACGTGAAATAAGACACGAGAAGGAGAAGAAACTATTCAAAGAAAGCAAACCGATTCCTCAACCCAGCGAAGACGAATTGAGAAGGGAAGAAAATGAAATACCACCGTATCTCGTTTTCACAGTTGAAGATGAGTCCGGTAATCCTGTAAGAAGATTGACTGCTAAACCCAGAAAAGGAATTAACCGTGTTACGTGGGATTTGAGATATGCCAGCACCCGTCCGCTTTCGGAAAAAGATAAATTCGATCCTCTCAAATCTTTGGGAAGCAGTACGCTGGTTATGCCTGGTAGATACAAAGTATCGCTTTCAATTGTTACACGGGAAGGAAAGAAAGAATTGGATTCACCGCAAGAATTTAATGCCGTTCCGTTGCGGAATACAACTTTGCCTGCACCCGACAGAAAAGAATTGGTCGTATTTCAGAAGAAGGTTAACGAACTTTCCCGTACTATCCGCGGTACTTACAGGTTCTTAAATGAAACGATAAACCGGGTAGACAAAATGATGCAGGCGGTTTTACATACACCGCAAGCTCCTTACGGTTTGTTCAAGGAAGCAGGTGAAATAAAAGAACGGCTTCGTGAAATCAGTTTGAAATTTCACCGCCCGAGTAATAAACCGAGTGAGGAAGAAAATCCGCCGGCTCCCGTTACGTTTAATCACCGCTTGAACGTTCTTGCCTATACGCATTGGCGTTCAACTTCGGCTATTACCCAAACGGAAAGGGATATGTTTAATATTCTCACCGAAGAATTTCCTCCGGTACTTGATGAAATTAAATCGATTTACAATAACAAAATCAAAAAGCTCGAGGCGGAATTGGAGAAGTATAAAGTGCCTTGGTCGCCCGGCAGATTACCGGATTTTAAATTTTAATATTTTAAGGGAGCAAATTTTCGCTCCCTTTTTTTGTAATGAACCCTGTGTATCGGGTAAGGTAAATCAAATATGCGGATTTAATTAAGCCGGACCATCTCTTCGAATCTAGTTTTTGTGCATTTTTCCTTCAGGATAATTTTATCAATAGTTTAAAACCTTGTGATATTTTCGTGATACTTTTTTCCCACCTTTGCACCAGCAATTCACCATCAAAATACAAGGAGGCAGTAATGCACAAAATAAAAATCGTTATAGCAATGCTATTTTTAATCCCGTTATTCTTCGCGTGTAATGAAGAAGGACCGGTCTCAAGTGATTCGCAAGTAAGTTCGGATGCGGACTTCAGCGAACAATTTGCCAAAAGAGGCGGCAGCTATGCCGAATTCGAAATTACCATCGAAAATTTGACTCCGGCAACCGGACCGGGAGCAAGTCAACCGTTTTCACCGCCCGTTATTGCAACTCACACACCATTATTTAAAATTTTCAAATTAGGTCAATATGCATCCGACGAATTACGCCAATTGGCTGAAGATGCGGTAAATGGTCCCATGATAAATTCCTTAACAAACTCCGATTTTGTTTTTGATGTTGTCGAAGGATCGGGCGGACCTATTTTCCCGGGAACATCACAAACATTTACGATTAAAACACAATTACCGTTTATAAAACTTTCTTTGGTTTCCATGCTTGTTAACACAAACGATGCATTTGTAGCTGCAAACAGTGTACGTTTACCATTGTTTGGTTCCCGGGATTATTACCTAAGGGTTTACGATGCAGGCACCGAAAGAAACACTGAATCGGCAATGCACATTCCGGGTCCTTGCTGCGGAAGTCCGCACGTACGGGTTCCCACCTACGAAAGAATCAGATTTCACGAAGGAATTCAAGGTTATGGAAATTTGGACCCTGCGGTTTACGGATGGGATGAACCGGCAGCCAAGTTAACAATAACAAGAATTAAGTAATTTGCTATTTGAAAATTAATTTTTATTTTAATGTCGGGTTAATTTAATAGCCCGACTGTTTTAAATAATTTGGAAGAAAATGAAGAATATTTTAGTAATCGAAGATAACGACTCATTAGCCGATCTTCTTGAAATTCATCTGAAAGACTTGGATTATTCCGTTGTCAAAGCTTTCGACGGTGAAGAAGGCTTGCGGCTTGCGCTTACCGGCGATTTCGATTTGATCATTCTCGATATTATGCTTCCCAAAATGGACGGTCTGGAAGTTTGTAAAGAAGTCCGCAAACAGGAAGTTTACACCCCGATTTTAATGCTTACTTCCAAAAGTGAAGAAATCGATAAAGTGATGGGACTTGAAATGGGTGCGGACGATTATCTTACAAAGCCGTTCAGCATAAGGGAATTCATTGCCCGCGTTAAAGCAATTTTCCGCAGAATTAATACCATCAAAAAAGAAATTAATAACGAGAAAAACATTAAAATAGGCGAATTGAATATCGATGTATCCAAACGTAAAGTTACGATTAGAGGAAAAGAAGTTGAACTGACCGCAAAGGAATTCGACCTTTTATACTTACTGGCATCGCACCCCGGAAAAATTTACAGCAGGGAACAGTTATTGAATTTGCTCTGGGGTTACCAGTACAACGGTTACGAGCATACCGTCAACTCGCACATTAACAGATTGAGAAGCAAAATAGAGGACAACCTTTCGAAACCGAAATACATTCTTACCTCTTGGGGAGTGGGCTACAAATTTAACGAAAGCGAAAAATTGGAATATTACGAAAATGAAAAACAAAATTAGAATATTTAATAAATTGAAATGGAAAATAGCCGCAACGTTTCTGTTTATTCTGATTCTTCTTTCCTCGGTTTACTTATACATTTCTGTTTTTACGGCTGAAATGTATTTTCAAGAAACAATTCAAAAATTAAATTCCGAAGTTGCCAAACATATTGCGGAGGAAACCGAATGTTTTGTGGATGGGAAATTAAATAAACAAGTGCTCGATGAAGTATTTCACAACGTTATGATAATAAATCCGAGTATTGAAGTTTATCTTCTCGATACGAAAGGAAACATTTTAACGTATTTTGCACCGGACAAAAAAATCAAGTTGAAATCGGTGCCTCTCGAACCTGTTCACCAGTTTATCGAAAATAAAGGGCAAACTTTCGTTTTGGGTGCCGACCCGAAAAACAAAGGGGTTGAAAAGGCATTCTCGGCTTCCAAAGTTTATGAAGGCGACGTTTTCCGCGGATACATTTACGTAATTTTGGAAGGTGAGGAATATGAAAATGCAACACAGTTGGTCTTCGGTAGTTACATTTTGAGATTGGGCTTGCGCTCAATGATAATTACACTTCTTGCAGCTGCAATTATTACTCTTTTGTCACTTCGTTTTATTACCAGAAATTTAAACGAAATGTTGAAAGTGATAAGAGAATTTAAAAACGGAAATCTTGACGCCCGTATTCAAATAAAAAGCAATGACGAACTGGGGGAATTTGCCCAATCGTTCAATGAAATGGCCGACACGATAGTTCAAAACATTCAAGATATAAAAACAATGGATAATTTACGGCGGGAGCTTGTTGCGAACGTTTCACACGATTTGCGGACGCCGCTTGCATCAATCCAAGGTTATGTTGAAACTCTTACGATGAAATCGGATTCGTTGACCAATGAAGAAAAAGAAAAGTTTATGAACATTGTTTTAAACAGTACCGCCAGCTTAAAGAAACTTGTTGAAGAGCTGTTTGAGCTTTCGAAACTGGAAGCAAGGGAATACGTGCCGAACCCGGAACCGTTTTCGATTGCCGAGTTGGCTCAAGATATTCAACAGAAAAACCAAATTCTTGCCGAAGCCAAAAATATCAAATTAAGCCTGAGTTTCGATAGTAATCTCCCACTGGTTTACGCAGATATTGGTATGATGGAAAAGGTCTTTCAAAACCTACTTGATAATGCAATAAAGTTCACAAACGAAAACGGTGAAATAGTTTTTAATCTTTCCAAAAAAGAAGAGTGTGTTAAAGTTACTATAAAAGACAGTGGAAGGGGAATTTCATCCGACGAGCTTTCCACTATATTCGACCGGTACAATCAAGGGCAACGCGTACAAACCGAAGACAATAAAGGCATTGGCTTGGGATTGGCAATTGTAAAGAAAATTCTGGAAGTGCATAATTTACAAATTGATGTTAAAAGTAAAGTGGGAAAAGGAACCGAATTTTCTTTTAACGTGCCGGTTTATGTTAACCGCAAAGTGAAAGCAGGTGTGGAATTTTATAATTAAAAAAACACCGTCAGTTTGTGGGATTCCAAAAGTCACCCGGTGGCACGTCGTTTAAGCGTTATACCGGTTAACGGTTAAATTCAGGTTGAATCGCAAAATAATAAACTTACCAATTTTCCTCTTGCTTTTTAGTTGAATCATTATGCAATAACATAAACATTGCCGAATTATATAACGAATTTATTTTTTGTATATTTGTCCGAAAATATACGTGCAATTATATCCGGTACATAAAATATGAAAAAATTAATATTTATATACTTAATTATTTTATCATTCTTAACAGTTGGTTGTTCATCCGAGAAGCCTAAAACTACGGCAAGCAAAAGATACATTGCCGAAATGGAAGCATGGCGCGCAAAACGGATTAAAAATCTCAAAAGTGAAACCGGCTGGTTAAACCTTGTCGGTTTGTTCTGGCTTAAAGAAGGTGAAAATACTTTCGGCTCCGGAAAAAGCAACAACATAGTTTTCCCGGAGGATATGCCTGAAAGAATCGGAAAATTTTATTTGAAAAATGACACTGTGAAGGTTGTAATTAATGATAAAGTTAATGTTAGTATAAACGGTAAAAATATTCGCAATGCAGTATTACAAAACGACATTAATGGTAAGCCGGACATTCTTGCCTGGAAAAATTTCCGGTGGTTCATAATCAAACGGGGTGACCGTTATGGAGTAAGGCTAAGAAATCTTAATGCGGAATTGGTAAAAGATTTCAAGGGAATCGAATCGTATCCTTTGGATGAAAAATGGAAAGTGAAAGCGGAATTCATTCCATACTCGGAGCCGAAAATATTGGAAATCCCTACAATCATCGGAACGGTTGAAGAAGATACAGCAAAAGGATATCTGAAATTTGAATTGGAAGGAAAGAAATTCACACTCGATCCGATTGATGCAGGTGAGAAGCTTTTTATTATCTTTGCCGATAAAACCAGCGGGAAAGAAACATACGGCGGGGGAAGATTTTTGTATGTACCCAAACCCGGTTCTTCCGGAAATACGGTTATTGATTTTAACAAAGCGTACAATCCACCATGTGCTTTTACGAAATATGCAACATGTCCTTTGCCCCCAAAGGATAATTATTTAAGTTTGGAAGTAACGGCGGGTGAGAAAAACTACGGACATCATTAAAATAATGAACTTGGATAATATAATTTTTATTAATTTAGATCGTTCAAATCCCAATTGTAAGGAAAATAATTTATTTCCCATTCCGGTGTGTTATCCCGTATATCTTGTGCAAGTTTAGCGGGTAAAAATTTGGAAATATAAAGCAATATTTCTTCATTGGAATTTCCGAAATCATCATCGTACCAATCCATTATTTTGGAGAGCCATGCAGTTCTTGTTTTCATGTCGAATTTGTTTTTTGACGAATCGTTAAAGAAAATTTTAGCCTGGTCATTCAATTGTTTGGCTAATTTAAATCCTTCATAAGCTTCGTTTCTCAAAGGGGGGCAACTCACTGCAGCGCAAACCAAAGCAAAATGAATTCCAGGTTCACTGAATTCCTTCCTTATAATTTCATGCTCAATTGTATTTAACGAAATTTCCTTCCCATTTATTTTAAAAATTTTTTTATGCCAAATTGTAGTACCGAAAACATGACTCAAGTATCTTCCGCCCGTGTGTAAATCGTTTATACTTTTTACCGGGTAGTGATCTGTAATTACCTTTAATGTAAAAGCATTGTAAGCGTTAATCCAAAATGCCAGTTTTTCATTTCTGCCGGAAATTGTATCGGGATCCGTTTTGTTCAGAAAATCCATATACCCGTTTAATATTGAACCGGATTTCAATCCGGCATAATCGACCAATCCGTTCCGGACGTATTTTTGTAATATTCCGGTAAAGAGCTTGTGTTGTTCTTGTCCGCTAACGAAGTTGAACGCTACCAGTATTAACAATAAATAAAATCCGGATTTATTACTCATCATCAAATACCGCTTTTCTTAACTTTTCTTTAAATTGTTTGTTTCCTCCCGGGGTATTCAACCAATTTAATAATTCCATTTCGGTATCTACGTCGTGCAGCCTGGGAAGTTCAAAATAGTTATAGTTTAAATTGTTAATTATTTTAACGGTAGAATTATAAACACTGTCCGTGCTCCATTCAATATTTACGAAAAGTCCGGGTATGAACTTTTTCATACCGAGCAAATAATATCCGCCGTCGTAAGAGGGACCTATAACTATGTCATGAGAATCCAATGCCTTAAATGCGTCTCTTAAAAGGTTGGAATCTATATCCGGAATGTCGGTTCCCACTATTATTGCTTTCGATTTACCTTTCTCGAACACTTTTTCAAATGCCTTTGTCATTTTGTTGCCCAAATCCCCGCCGGATTGAGGTAAAAAGGTGAATTCTTTCCCAATCCATTTTTTAATCGCTTGCAAATTTTTAGTTGACTGATAAAACAGATAAGTTTCAATCGATTTATTTAATCCGTGTGCAATGTTGAAAATGTTTTCCGCACAAACTTTGAAAAACTTAATTGCCTTTTCATGCCCGATTGTTGCTGCCAATCGTGTTTTCACTTTCCCGGGATGTGGAAATTTTGTAAAAATAATCAATGCATCTGGTTTATTCACCGTAGTACCTTTCGTAAATTTCTTCATCGGTTTTGCCGGAAAAATAAAGTAAGAAATATTTTAAATTGTTCAATTGGGTTTTTATATATCCCGATTTTTCAAATCTTCTTGAAGATGTTACGACCTTCGGTTTAAGTTTTAATATTTTGGTATGTTTGCGGGCTTCTTTCAAAAAAGCAACATCTTCAAATATTTTTCTTTTGGGAAACCCTCCCAACATATCAAAAAACTCTTTACGCACAACAATTACCTGATCCCCGAAGGTTGTGAAGACCGTTTCGAATCTTGTAAAAAAGGAATAAATTGATAGAAATAAATTTGTATTATCAAACATTAAACCGAATGTAGCGACTTTTACATTTTCATCCGAAAAATTTTCTTCAATTACTTCAAAAGCATTTGGTGGCAAAATTGTATCTGCATGCAGAAAGATCAAAATTTCACCCTTTGCCGGTTTTGCCGCTTCGTTCATCTGGATTCCCCGTCCTTTTTCACTTTCAATAAGTTTTACGGGAAAAGTACGTATCAGTTTTTTCGTATTGTCGGTACTTTTACCATCGCTCACAATAATTTCAAAACCGGCATTGTGTGTAAGCAAATTACCGAGCGTTTTTCCGATCGTCTTTTCCTCGTTATATGTCGGAATAATAACAGAATACTTCATAATACGCAAAGTAAAGAAAAATTAACAAGTATAATGTCGTTTATCCGATAAAAAAGGTTTACGGTTTAACCGAATCCGTTTTCCTTTTGAGGGCATAAGTGAAAATTGTTTTAAGAATAATTATACTTGCCATAACCGTACCTTTAAATGTTCCGGTTACTTTGGATTTGCCTATTCTTTTCCGGTAGCTAACCGGAATTTCTTTAATTTTGTAATTTTTACGGGCGGCTTTAATTTGCATTTCCACTGTCCATCCGTACCATTTATCCTGCATGTCAAGTTCCAGTAATTTATTGAATTTAATTGCGCGGAAAGGACCCAAGTCGGTATATTTCACACCCCAAAACAAGCGGATAAGTAATCCGGCAATAATGCTTCCGATTCTGGATTGAAAGGGGAGTGCACCTTTTTCCCTTTTACCCGTAACTCTGCTGCCCAACACGAAATCGTAATTTTCTTTTATGATAGGATCAACCAGCAGGCGGGTTTCTTCCGGATAGTCGCTGTAGTCGCCGTCCATAAAAACTATAATATCAAAATATTTATTCTTGCAATATTCAATTCCGGTTAAACATGATGCCCCGTAACCTTGAAAAGTTTCGGTTAAAACCGTGGCGCCGGCTTTACGCGCAGCTTCAACGGTGTTGTCCGTGGAATTGTTATTTACCACAATTACTTCATTTACCAAATCCCGTGGTATGTCTTCTATAACTTTGCCAATCGATTTTTCTTCATTATAAGCGGGAATAATCACCGCAATTTTCATAAATTCTCAAAGCCTTTATTTGTTGATTAATAAAATTAATATACTAAATACAATTTAAAAATCCGGTCAGGTTCTCCGGATTCATCCGTCAGTTTATTCTTGGGTTACAATTTACAATGCGGCTATGAATTTAATTGTGCAATCCCGGATAGCTTATTATTTTTGCCACAACTTTGTGGAGTAAGAAATCCGGCTACACTTTAATCCAACGGACCGATTTCTTTTTCCACTTCTTCCAGAATTTCACAAGATTTAACAACTTCTTTCATTTTGGTGTGGTCGTTGTAAAGCGGTCTGTCAACATCCAAGTGCTCGATGTATTTTCTTACGATTTCCTTGGCTTTCCTTACTCCTTTGCCCGGAGTGAATTCCCTGAAATCAAGAGCTTGGGCTGCGGCGATAAACTCGATTCCCAAAACACCGTATGCATTATCAAGAATTTGAGCGTTTTTAATTGCGGTGTTCATTCCCATCGAAACGAAATCTTCTTGATCGGCGGCGGCGGGTATGGATTGAATTGAAGCCGGTGTTGACAAAATTCTTTGTTCCACAATTAAAGAATCGGCGGTATATTGGCTTAACATTAATCCTGAAAACATTCCAGCACCTTTTGTTAAAAATGCCGGCAAGCCCACATTTAATGCGGGGTTAAGCAATCTGTTTAATCTTCTTTCCGAGAGAACGCTGACCATTGTGACTGCTGCTCCAACCATATCCATCGGTAGGGAAACAGGAGTACCTTGGAAATTAGCACCGGTCAGCGTTAATTTTTCGTCCGGGAAAAATACGGGGTTATCGCCCACGCCGTTTAGTTCAGTTTCCACTTGGGTCTTAGCCCATGCAACCGCATCGCGTGCCGCACCAATTACTTGAGGGGTCGAACGCATCGAATAAGCGTCTTGAACTTTCGTCTTAAATTTGCCGTTCAACAAATCACTTCCGGCGATACATTTCGCGATAGAGCGGGCGCTTTTTATTGCTCCGGTAAATCCCCGTGCTTCGTGCAATTTGGTATCGTATGGTTTCATGTTTGCCAGCAAGGCTTCCAGACTCATTGCTGCAGCGATTTCGGCTTGTTTCAACCACCGTTCTATATCGTACAAATGAATTGCACTCATTGCGGTGAGAACATTCGAGCCGTTAATTGTGGCTAGACCGTCCCGTGCTTCAAGTCCGGGAATTTTAATTCCTGCCCGTTCGAATGCAACTTTGCCGGGCAGACGTTCGCCATTGTAAAAAGCCTCTCCTTCGCCCATCATTAAAAGGGCGATTTGTGACATGGGTGCAAGATCGCCACTGGCACCAACCGAACCTTTCTGACAAACGACGGGAGTTACTCCTTTATTCAGCATTTCCACAAGCGTTAATGTTATTTCAGGACGGCAGCCCGATTGCCCGTGTGCATGAACATTTATTCTGCCTGCCATTGCACCTCTGACATATTCCACCGGTGCAGGTTCGCCAATTCCCGCGGAATGATTATATATCAAATATTTTTGAAACCGTTTTACTTGTTCGTCGTCCAGAACGATTTCGGAAAATTCACCAATCCCCGTATTAATGCCGTACATTATTTCACGGGCTTGAATTTTTTCTTCGAGCATCAGTCTGCATTTCTTTATTCGCGCAAGTGCATCTTCCGAAAGTTCAACTTTTTCGTTGTATCGTGCAATTCTTACCAGTTTTTCTATTGTTAGTCCCGATCCGTCTAAAACGATCGCCATAATTTTCTCCCAAGTTTACTCAATTACTGAATTCAAAATTAACAATTCATTTAATCAATTCTAAAATTATTTTTCTGATTTAAAACAAGTTAATTTTTTACCAAACGTTTGATTTTATTATAATTTGCCACATTGGTTCTGAAGTGAATCGTACTTAGTTCATCGTCATATTTTACCGAAAGAACATCCGCCATTGTGTGAATTTTTGCAATTAGTTCAGGTTTATTTATTGAAATTTTAATTTTATCCTCAACAAAATTTTTTTCGTAAAATTCTGCAAGCATTTTTTTCAGTTTGTTTATGTTCATTCCCCTTGCCGCTGAAATTACAATCGAATTTTGATATTTGTTCAATACGTATTCTATTTGCCGTTTGTTTTCCAGCAGGTCAACTTTATTAAAAACTTTGATTTGATTTTTTTTATCGCAATTCAATTCTTTCAGAGTATCGTCCACAACTTTGATATGATCTTCAAAAGCGGGATTGGAAATGTCTATAACATGCAAAATCAAACCGGCATCACGGACGACATTAAGCGTGCTTTTAAACGAAGCGACAAGATGATGCGGAAGTTTGCGGATGAATCCCACAGTATCGCTTATTAATATTTTTTTATTTCTTCCGATATCAAGCGAGCGGGTGGTTGAATCCAAGGTTGCAAAAAGTTTGTCTTCCGTTAAAACACCGGCACCGGTTAGCAAATTCAACAAAGTCGATTTACCTGCATTGGTGTAACCTACGAGCGAAACTTTAAAAAATCCTTTCCGCGGATGACTTTTGGTGATTTGCTGCGATTCGATTTTTTTCAACTTTTCCTTCAGTTTGCTGATTCTGTTACGGATAAGCCGTCTGTCCGTTTCTATTTGGGTTTCGCCGGGCCCTTTTGTACCAATTCCACCATATTGTTTGGAAAGATGCGTCCATGCCCGGGTTAACCGCGGAAGCATGTATTGTAATTGAGCCAATTCAACTTGCGTTTTAGCTTGATTGGTTTTCGCATGTGAAGCGAAAATATCCAAAATCAACCCGCTACGGTCTAAAATTTTCCTGTTTATTAATTTTTCCAAGTTGCGGACTTGCGTTGGGTTCAAATCTTCATCGAATATCACAAGCGAAATATCGTTAAGTTCAACCAGTTCGGCTATTTCTTCGGCTTTACCTTTGCCGATAAAGTAAGCCGGGTCAATCCGTTCACGCTCTTGAATGATTTTAATCAACGTATCGGCTCCGGCTGTTTTGGCAAGCATTTCCAGTTCGTTCAGATGTTCTTCAGCAGTTTTTTTTGGAATCCTACGGTTTCTGATTCCGATTAATATTGCTTTTTCTATGTTTACGCTGTTTATCTCTTCCATGAACTTTGGGTCAGTTATTGCTTTCAACTGTTTCCATATCTTTTTTTGCGCTTTTGGAAATGAACATTTCCAGCAAAGCCAGTATCAATGCAATAATTAAAAAATATCTCCACAGTTCGGTTCCGAACCGGGATTGATAAATTACATTTTTAAAATTGTCAGTCGGTTTTAGTTGAATGATTTTACCGTTAAAACCTGAATTACTCATTAACGAATCGAATTCGTTTTCATTTATTTCCGTTAAATTTGATTCTTCGGGATTGAAATTTACCGCGTAAAAATCAATTAATTTGTTACCTGAGTAAAATTTATACAACCCGGTTTTTTCCGTTTTATCGTAATTGAAATATCTTTGCGAATTACTTGCATCAAAATCAACAAACTCTTCCCCGCCGGGTTTAACTATCCGTAGTTGGGGAAGTTTCAATTTCCTTAAATCCAGTTGGATACTTTCCCCGGCTTTTAGGGTATTAATTTTCTGGTTTCCCGCTGCCAAATAATATACCAGTTTGTTCATTAAGGGAGCAAATATTCCTTTTAGAGGGAAGTCGCTCCATTTTAATACCGGTGCAACACCGAAGAACATCAATTTTCCTTTACCGGAATTAAATTCACTCAGAAAAGCGGAATTATCGACAAGTTGAATTATATTTTTCCCTTTACCGCCGGGAAGCATTTTAATGTATTTGTAAATTAGCGGTGATTCCAATTTAGGCTTGAAATCTTTTCTGAACAAGTTTGTAAACACCGGGTGTTTTAAATTAATTTTATTGAAAATTAAAGGATCTTCTGTTTGATCCGCCAATTTTACGGGCACCGGCAAGTCCAATTCCTTACAGAAGCGCTGAATTTCATTTAAGTTCGAATTGGAGCCGGGCATAAAAATCACGTTTCCTCCGCCGGATAAAAAATCTTTCAACAGAGCGTAATTGTTGGGCGGAACCCCCGTTAACAAAACCACGTCGTAATTTGTAAAATTTACGGATGCCAAACCGTTAATATTTATTTTTTTTAATATAACCGAAGGGGCAATTTGCGGAGCCAATGCCAAATCGATGAACTTTGTATCTCCGGTGTTACCGGCTGCCAAGAGAACTTTTATTTTTTCCGGAACATAAATTCCCAAATACATTTTATTGTCGTTCAAAATATCATCATCATCAAGCTCGGCCGAGATTTCCAAAAGTCCTTGCTCTTTGAGTGTTGTGGTTAAAATATACGATTTGGTTTCACCCGCATTCAATTTAATTCCCGCATGTGCCCGGCGTTTCCCGTTAATGAACAACGTTACCGTAGCGTTATTAATGATATTGGCGGAGTTGTTTTTAACCGTCACCGTAAATTCGACCGGTTTGTTCAATTCGAATATCTGATTATTAACGTTAAAGTTTGTAATAGTAAGATTTGAAACATTGCCCGGGTGAAAGCCGATTTTATATAAACGCACCCCGTCAAGATTTTTATATTCAGGTATTTGTCCGGACTGTTTACCAAAGTAATTAATCTTTTGAAAATCGGAAAGGAAATAAATTTCTTTATTAAAATTACCTGTTTTATCCAATTGCTTAAATACATCGATTAGAACCGGGATGTGTTGTGTTGTTACACCGGAGATTCCGGTGTTTTTTATTTGTTTAACAACGGTTGAAAAATCGGTTGTAAATTTTTCATTTCCATTTTGTTTTGAAGAGGTAAACGTTACCGAAATTTCATCGCCGTCTTGTAGATTATTAATTAATTTCCGGGTTATTGATTTTGCCTGGTTAAAAAATGCACCTTGTTCATCAATTACGCTCATACTAAAGGAATTGTCTAGAACAAAAACAGCCGATGTTTTTGCAGCCGAGCTGCCGAACGAAACACTTTTAACGGTGGGGCGTGCAAAAGCCATAACCAGCAATGCGATAATTGATACTCTGAGGAAAAGCAGAAGCCATTGTTTCAGTCTTATTTTTCTTACTTTACTCTTTTGAAGTTCTTTAAGAAAAGCTAGCGTGCTGAACTCAACTTTTTTTAATCTTTTAAGATTTAATAAATGAATTAAAACCGGAATTGCAGCGGCAAGCATTCCGATTAGTACAGCGGGATTTAAAAATACCATAAAAATTAAACCTTGATTAATCTACTCATCTGACTTCCCACAGAAAACAATGGTTCCAGGGCAAAAATACTAAAATTGCCGATTAATTATTGAAGGATAAATTTTTTGAAAATATAAAAAAGCCCCTTCCGCATAAAACGGAAGAGGCGGTAAAAGGAGGTTAAAATGAACTATTCGAAGAAATAACGCAATCCCAATTGCATTTGCCAACGGGAGAAAATACTTGGGTCGTCAACGAATGTTTGAGGTGCAGCGTTTCTGAAATTGAATACCGGTGCACCGTCGGGGATATTGTTATTCGGGTCTTCATCGAATCTGGTCAATTCAAGAGGTGACGTGGCTGCGGAGTTTGCCACTTTTCGTACACCCCAGTTTGAGTTGAGCAAGTTCGGTACGTTCAAAATATCCAAACTCAATTGGAAAGTATGTTTTTTGTTACCCATATTGAACGAGAAATCTTGCAGGATTCTCAAATCGATATTGAAGTACCAAGGATTGACCAAGCCGAATCTTTCGGCAATTTGTCCTCTGTGTGTGCTCAAATAGTCATCTTGCTCGATAAAAGCGTTAAAATTGTTCCATTGTTCTTCCGCCGTAACGGTCTTACCGTTCTCATCGGTGTAAGGATCGAAAAAGATTTCGTTTTTGTTGGCTGGAATGTAAATCAAATCGTTTCCGCCTTGACCGTCGCCGTTAACATCGCCGGAATAAGTGAATGAATATCTGTTTCCGCCGGCGCCGGCAAAACGGTTACCTTCGCCCGCTTCGAAGAACAGACCGAAACTGGTTGCGAAAGTTTCGTTCCATACATGGCGGTAAGTTGCCGATGCAATTATTCTGTGGCGTTGTCCGAATTCGGAGTAGCTTAATTCAGGTTTGTTCGGATCGCCTTTAACGGGGTTACCCGACCAAAGCACGCTTGCAATCTCCGTCGATTTCATCAAGTTTTTAGCTTCGGTAAAACTGTATGCAATTGTTGCATTCAATCCGAAATCGAAGTTCTTTCTTAATTGAGCGGTAAAGTTTATGTGGTAACCTTGGTTGGAGTTATCAATTACATAAACGCCCGCTCCGCCGTCCGGATTAAGTTCATATCCGTTTGCATCGGAGAAGTAGGGTCTGCCGTCAATCGGCAAGTATCTTACCGGAGCTTTCAAATCGGCATTCCGTACATAAATTGCATTAATATCTTTTCCGTAAATGAATTCGAGTGTTCCCAACCATCCGTGCGGCAATTTTTGGTCGATTGCCAAGTTGGTCGTCCAAACTTGCGGCCATTTGAAATCTTCCGTCATTGCATTCAAGTCGAATGATTGTTGAAGAATGGAATTTTTTCCGGTTTCGATTTTTTCACCTGTGGGATTAAACGGACCCCAAATATTCGGATTGGCGCCGGGGTTTGAAATTACATTTCCAACCCAAACGAAAGGAATTCTTCCGGTAAAGATTCCCGTACCACCGCGCAATTGGGTTGAACGGTCGCCGGTTACATCATAGTTGAATCCGATTCTCGGTGAGAACAACGGTTGAAGTCCAGCCAATTTACTTTGGTCAACCGTTTCGGGTTGATCGTTTTCGTCCAGTAGTGTTAATGACCTGGAGAACGGATTATCGACCGGTTTTGTGAAGTACATCGGCATATCAACTCTGAGTCCGAAAGTCAAACTCAATCTTTCGGTGGCAAGATATTCGTCTTGCGCATAAAACGAGAGTTGGCCTACATCAATATTTTCACCTTTGTACGGACCGCTCCCGATCATTCCTCTAAAATTAATCGGGTTGGCCGGATCTGTTGCCGCAAAGAATTCGGCTAACGACGGGAACATACTACCGTTCGGAATTCCGTCGCCTTCGAAATCCAAGAAATACGGCAGCATAAACAGTCCGTGGCGGAAAATGTTAAACGAGTTGAAGAAACTGAAATATTCAAAAGTAGAACCGACGGTAAATACATGTTTTCCGTAATAATAGCTGAAGTTATCCGTCACTTGTACAACATCTTGATCGAGAATATTGTGGATGGAAAATGGTTCGTGTCCGAGTGTTGTATAGGTTACGCCGTTTTCCGCGATGTCGATCGTCGGGAAAGGTTCGCTGAACGGATCGCGGTAATCCCTGAACCTGTTATAACTTGCGAAAAACCGGTTTGCAAACGAAGATGAACGGCTGTTCAATTCAAGTGCGAATGAATTCAATCTGTTGTTGATTCTGTACCCCGCATTTCTAAACGGCAAGCTGTTTTCGTTCGGTCCTCGACCTGTGTTATTTGGACTCAAAACAAACGGATGCGGAGGAAGTTGACGCCTTGCATCCAATCTGTTATAGCGGAAAGTCAGGTTATTATTTTCATTAATATTCCAGTCCAATTTGATCAAAAGTTTTTCATTATCGGTAGAATGAATATAACCTTCGTAGGGACCGGTATCGTAGTTGTAAACTTCTTTCATCCTTTGGCGGATGGAATCCATTGTTTGCGCCCGCACTCTCGATTCACCGAATACAACGTTTCCGTCTCTGTCGGCAATGAAGTTGGTGCCCGGGTCATCCCTTCTTTCCAATTCACCGTTAACGAAGAAAAACAATTTGTTCGGAATAATCGGTCCGCTAACGGAAACACCGGATTGATTAAACGAAAGCGAAGGATTTGCAATTACTTGATTGCCACTAACGGTATTTCCCATTAAGCTTTCGTTTCTCATATAACTGTAAATGGAAGCTTTGAAGGTATTGGTACCGCTTTTTGTAACGGTATTGATTCCCGCGCCGGTAAATCCACCTTCACGAACATCAAAGGGGGCAACGGAAACCGTTACTTGCTCAACTGCATCGTAGGGAACAGGCTCTGCGTTTGCTTGACCTCCGGGAGCCGGATCGTCCAATCCGAACGGATTGTTAAAGTATGAACCGTCCAACGAAATATTATTGAACAACCAGTTCTTCCCGGCAAAACTGAAATTGCCGTCGCTTCTGGGGTCCATTCGGGTTAAATCCCTTGTACTTCTTTTAATTGAAGGCATAACTTTAACTTCATCGGGATTAATGTAGGTTGCAGCTCCGGTTCTGTTTCCGTTCAATACTTCATCGGCTTGAGCCGTAACTTGAACTTCACCCAGTTCAACCGACGATGATTTCAATTTGAAATCCAAACGTAATTTTTGTCCTAACTTCAAATAAATATTTTTCTGGGATTCTTTAACATATCCTACATAAGAAACCGTAACGGTGTACGGTCCGCCGATTTTCAAGTTCGGCAGGTTATACAATCCGTTTGTTCTTGTGGATGCTCCGTATTGGGTGCCGCTAGGTTCATGCACCGCTACCACATTTGCCCCGGGAAGAGGATTACCGTCGGCATCGGTTACAATTCCGTTAATCGATGCGGTTGTTAATCCTTGTCCAAACGAAATGGAGAAGTAACCGCTGAGAAGTAGAATAGAAAGGTATAGTTGGATTTTTCTCATGTGAACTCCTTATTGTTGATTAGTTAATTATGAATTTATTTTGAAACCTTTTGAGGAATCCCTTGGGGAGGAATTCTACAAAAATCTTAAAAGAATTTTCAGTCTGATTTTCAATATAATAATTTTAGGGTGAAAAATGCCAACAAGAAATTGTAACAAAATTTCTATTTTTTCACATTTCGCCGGTTCAAAGATTTTTTGTAGAAGTCAATCAAATTACTTATCAATTTTTTAATTTCGAATTTTTCACGCGCCCGTTTTATTGCTGCTTTCCCGAACGTCTTCCTGAGTTCAGGCGAACGGATGAGTTGTTCAAGCTTTCTACTTAAATCCGGAGCATCTTTTGTTTTAAACAAAAGTGATGTTTCACCGTCGACGGCAATATCCAAAATCCCGTTTGAATCGGAACATACGGAAGGAACGCCCATTGCCATTGCTTCAATCAATGCAATACCGAAAGCTTCGGAGTGCGAAGGAAAGACAAAAATGTCCATTGCCGCAAGCAAACGGGGAATGTCTTCCCGGTATCCGGTAAAAATTACTTTATCCGTCAAATTCAATTCATCCGCCAAGTTTTTGATTTTACGTTCGTAATTTTGTTCTCCTCTACTTGCTTCTCCGACAATTATAAATTTAAGATTTGAATATTTTTGAATTAAATTATTGGCAGCTTCCAAAAACTCTTCGTGACCCTTTCCCCAAGTAAAGCGGGCAATCATTCCGGTTAATATTTCTTGTTCACCAATTCCGAATTCTTCACGGATTTTTTTACCGCCGGCATTTTCGGGATTCAGTTTTTCCGTATCAATTCCGTTGTATAAAATTTCTATTTTATCTTCCGTCAAGGGTGTGGTTTCAACTAAATTCCGTTTGACAATCGAACTTATTGCAAAGGCAGTGTTTATGCGGTTGTACAAAAATTTATGGAGTAAATCTTTTTTTCGAATGAACGAACCGACATGCTTGGTGAAAAAGAGCGGTGTTTTCAAACCGTAAATTTCCAGAGCCGGTACAATCAACCATAAGTCTTTGGAAGCATGAGTGTGAATAACATCGAAATTTTCTTTCTTCAAAAAACCGCCAAGTTTGAGAATTTTAAAAGGATGGAAATAGCCTTCGGCTTTTACCGTTTTAACATTCAAGCCGGCTTTGGTTGCCTTCCCGTAAATTTTGGAATCCGGATAACAAAGAAGTGTTACATTGTGCCCAAGCTCAGTTAATTCATTTGCAGTTGTAACCGTGTACATTTCCATTCCACCCCAACTTTTGGAAAGACACGATTGTAAAATTTTCATCGGTAAATTCTTTTTATTGAAGCACCTTTAAAATAATGAAGCAGAATTTCATCGAAATTGTAACCCATGTGACTCATAACCGCTGCGCCGATTTGGCAAAGTCCCACCCCGTGCCCCCATCCGGCACCGGTAAGTACAAATTTTTGCGGAATTTCATTTTCGTAACCGTACTTGTCAACGACAAATGCCGAACTGTACAAATGCGTATCCGATAAAATTTTGCGGATATACAATTCCTTTCCGACGGTAAGGGTTTTTTTCGTGCCGGTTACTTTAAGTTTGATGATTCTTCCCGATTCTCCCCGTTCGACCGGTATCAAATCGATAATATCACCGAAATCGATACCGGATTTTTCACGGATTAATTTGCTTATTTCCGCTTGGGAATATTCTTTTTTCCAACGGTAAAAATCTTTCGTTTCCTGATCATAATCCAACAGCACTTGCGAAAGAATTTTTTCGTCGGTGGTATTGCAAAAAGCCGGTGGTGAATTTCTGATCCATTTCTGTGCGTTTTCTTCTACGGTTAAATCCAATTCATAGCCGTCCGGTTCGAATTTATAATCAATTACTTTGGTCAAGTAAGGCTTGGGCTCAGGTTCCCAAACATTTTCGAACGGTTCGGTAATTCCGCCGCACGATTTTGAAAAGCGGGTATCACAAATTTTTCCCTCGTAAGTTAAAACCAATCCTCTTGTTTCTTGCACAGCGTTTTGCGCATTGTGTGCAATCAGTTTCGTAATTCCTTGATAACGCTGGCAGTGATCGTCTGCGCAAACATCGTAGAGTTTGTGGTCTTCACGGTCGTACCATTTTATTAATTCCGTCTCCGTTTCCCATCCCGTATCATATTTTCTTTGTGTTCCCATGAGTTCTTTGCTTTTTTCCATTTGTGCAAGCAACCAGCTTCTTGAAATTATTGCATGGGCTTTGAGTAGTTCTTTCGGGCTGGTTGCACTCATTTCCGAAGATATGACGCTGGTAAGATAATTTTCGACGGGTAAAATATTTACAGCGGTAATTTTGTTATTCTCAATCAAAAATTTTATCGAACCTAAAAATCGCTGATTTTCTTTTTTCTCCCAGTGAAATCTTTTCCCGATAATAACATCACGTAAAACAAATGAATCGGATTCAAATTCCTGAGGGATAAAAAGCGTGCCGTTTTCAATTTCTACTTCTTTTTCTTCACTTTTCAAGATAATCTTTTCCCCGCGTAAAAATGCTTTGTAGCGACCGTTTAGAATTAAATTTCCGTCAGTGGATGTGAAATTTCCGTATAAAACCAAATCGATTTCATCATCGGATAAAATTGCAACGCTTACTTCCGGTTCGGGGATTTGCATTTCCATTTATTAATCCTTGAATAACTGAAGAAAGAAAATATTTATTCCACAATCTATAAAATTTTCCATGTAGAAAATAAATTCTTTTTAAACAAAAAGCGCCTTAATTTCGATAAACACAAGGTGTAGCAGTATCAATGGATTTTACGGAGTGCTGCGGATTTTGCCGGTTGGATTTACAAGTACGGTAAATTGCTTTCTATTTTATTTTTTGAAATATTGTTTTTTCTTTTTGTCGAAATAATATTTTTTAATTGTATAAATTTTATCTTTTGAAGGTTTGAAAACCGGAATTTTTATACTTTTTTTCATATTTGGAATGTGAAGCGGCATGTTGTCGTGATCAGCTTTCGCAAGTCTTTGTTTATTTAACGCCAAAATTTTATCCAATGGAAATTTCTTGTGCTTCTCTTTTTCTTCTCCGGCAAACAGTTTGAATTTGGTAACAGGATTTCTGTAATAACCGTTTCCGGAAGTTTGAGCCAAACATATACCGGAAAAATTTAAAAAGGATAGAAAAACCAAACTTAAAATTAGAAAGTTCATTTTATCCTCCTGAAGATTTAAATATTCAACAGGAAAATCACATACTTTGTTCCGTTGGTTTTAAAGGAACTTGCGGACAAGCCACATAAGAAGAGAAAGCACAACACTGATTAAAATCATTGTTGTAACGGGAATGTAGATTTTAACGTTGGGTTTATCGATAATTATGTCGCCCGGCAAATGCCCAAGCGGCAATTTTGAAATTAACGGCCAAAGTAAACCGGCAACAATTAAAATTATTCCGCCGGTAATTAGGATTTTTTGCATATACGCCTCAAATTTCTTTTTGATACCTTTTCATCCTAAAATACAAACTCCACATTGCCGGTAAAATAAGCAGAACGCCGGCAACGAACAAATACCAATTGTAAAAAACAGGCACATATTCCGATGATAATTTCAAAAATTTCTCATCGTTCATCAACCCGGTAAAATTCCGGATAAACCCGCCTCTTATAATCATGGAAGCATAATCCCAAACATAAGTTGCCAAAATAAGTATGATGCCAGTAACGGTTAAAACAAGTTCGCGAAAGTTGAGCTTCACCTTTATTCCGTTTTCTTCGAAATAAAGAATAATCAATGCGTAAAATATCATTCCGGTTGAACACAAAACGGGGGAAAGTACCGGACCCAGCCAAGGAACGGGAATCAGAAATAAAATATCCCACGTTAATAACGATTGAGGCCAATCGAGAAAAAGTTTTAATGCAACGTAGTAGAAAATATCCCAAACGGCAAAAGCTATTAGAAAGTAGGCGAATTTTTGCATACGGGTTTTACCTGCAAGCATTCCGGCCGAAACAAGCATTATTATGGTTGTGAATTCCCTTATAATTTCAACTATATAAATTTTATGCGGAATTAATTTCATGGGAAAGGAAAAACCTCCGGGGTAATAAAGTTCCCGTAAATAAACCACAACAATAGCTTCCAAAAATCCGAATGCAATTGCGAATGCCGAAAGCGGTACAATTTTATCCGGCAACTTTGCCTTTGTTTTCCGTTTCGATTCTTTCATATCTTTCAACCGTTTTTTTGCAAAAGCCGGTTAGAAATTGCAATGTTTCCTCAATTGAGGTGAAATTATTATCCAATTCAAGTTTCATTGTTTTTTCATTTTGCAAGAATCTAATCTTTTTATCGTATTCATTCAACACAAGTTCCATTAAAACGGGAAATTTACGCTGATAGAAATCTTCCTTTTCGCCGCCGGGTAAAACAATAGCTATTTTCTTTTTTGTAATAACCACCCTTTCGAATAAAGCAAGAGAGGCATAAAAACGAAGCACGGCGGTATCGATAAGTCTTTCGATAACCGTGGGCAATTTCCCGAAGCGGTCGATCATTTCTTCTTTGATGTCGTCAACTTCTTCAATTTTCAGCATTGAAAAAAGGGCGGAATAAAAGCTCAAGCGGTCGGACTGATCCGGCATAAAATCTTTCGGAATATTAATTTCAAAATAAGTATCAATGGTTGTTTCTGCGCGTTCCAGTTGTTTCGGCAAATCTTCGAACACACCGGCAAATTCGTTTTCTTTTAATTCTTTTACGGCTTCGTCCAAAAGTTTAACATACATGTCGAACCCGACCGAATCGATTGCTCCGCTTTGTTCGGTACCTAGTAAATTTCCGGCTCCTCTTATTTCCAAATCACGCATGGAAATATTGAAACCTTCACCCAAGTCGGTATATTCTTCAATTGCTTGAAGTCTTTTCACCGCTTTTTTAGTAATGGTGTTGAACGAAGGAACGATGAGATAGGCAAATGCTTGTCTGTCCGATCTTCCGACGCGCCCGCGGAGTTGATGAAGTTCCGCCAATCCGAATCTATCGGCACGGTTGATAATTATCGTGTTCACGTTTGGAATATCCAAGCCGGATTCGATTATTTTTGTGCTGACCAGAACATCGAATTTTTTACTTAGAAAACCGTGAATTATTTTTTCGAGTTCTGCGGGTTTCATCTGTCCGTGTGCCACTGCAACGTTTACTTCGGGAATATGTTTTTGGATGTATGCGGCAATTTTATCAATCGAATTTACACGGTCGTGAACAAAGTAAACTTGTCCGCCTCTGTTTGTTTCTTTAATTATCCAATCTCTTATTTTTGAAATATCGAATTTTTCAACTTTGGTGTAAATCGGTTGCCGGTTTGGCGGCGGAGTTGCAATAATCGATAAATCCCTTGCACCGAGAAGCGACATGTTCAACGTGCGCGGAATTGGTGTTGCGGTAAGCGTGAGCGTATCGACGTTCACTCTTAATTTTCTCAGCTTTTCTTTTGCCATAACTCCGAACCTGTGTTCTTCGTCGATTATAAGCAAACCCAAATCCTTGAATTTCACATCTTTGGAAAGCAATCTGTGTGTACCGATGAGCATATCGACTTTTCCGGCAGCCAAATCTTTAATTATTCCGGTTTGTTTGGCTTTGGGAACAAAACGTGAAAGAACTTCCACCCTTACGGGAAACTGAGCCAAGCGGTCTTTGAAAGTATTATAATGTTGCTCGGCTAAAATTGTTGTTGGTACAAGCATTGCAACTTGCTTACCGTTGCTTATTGCTTTGAATGCCGCACGAACCGCAATTTCGGTTTTCCCGAATCCTACATCGCCGCACACCAGTCTGTCCATCGGGTTTTCCGATTCCATGTCTTTTTTCACTTCTTCGGTTACGTTAATTTGATCCTGCGTCGGTTCGTAGAAAAACGAAGCCTCAAGTTCTTTTTGCCAGATTGTATCGGGACCGTAAGCAATGCCTTTTTTTGCTTTCCTTTCTGCGTAAAGTTTAATCAATTCACGGGCGGCGTCTTTAATTTTGCCCTTTACTTTTTTCTTTGTCGCTTTCCATTCGTTGCTGCCGAGTTTGGAAAGCCGGGGTGGTGTTTTTTCTTGCGAAGAATATTTTTTAACAAGCGAGAGATAATTTAAATTTACATAAACCACTCCGTTATCGGCATAGAGTATTTTGATGCTTTCTTGTTCAATTTGTCCGATTTTGATTGTTTCCAGACCGTCGTATTTACCTATACCGAACTTTTCGTGCACAACGTAGTCGCCACGTTTCAGCGAAGCCAAATCTTTGGCTGATGTTTTTTTATACTTCCGTTTGGAAGGCAATTTTGTTCTGTAAGGTTTATTGAATATTTGGTAATCCGATAAAACCACGGTTTTTTCTTTCTTCGCAATGAAACCGGTTTTGACAGCGAGTACTTTAACTTTCACTTTTCCCGTTTCCAACAAATCGAGTAATTCTTCGTTATAATCGCTTAGCAAATCGGTCAATCTTTTCGCTTGAAGTTCATTTTCGGTAGTAATGAAAATTTTGAAATTCTTTCCGGCATATTCGGACAAAAATGAAAACAATAATTTAAAATTGGCATTAAACTCGGGCGGATTGCCCAAACCGGCATTTATCCTGCCCGGATATGTTCCAAGCTCGTCTTCAATAATCCATTTGGTATTTTCCGGGAATTCAAAATTATTCTCTTCCTTAACCGGCACAGTAAATTCATTGTTCGTTGGTTCGCCGGGTTCACCGTCGAACAGTTCTTCTAATAATTCTTCGTCCAAATCGTTAATTTCAATTTTTTGCCCGTTACCATTTTCTTTAGGCAAAGAATCCAACTCGGATTGGACTGCAAACACAACCGGATTTTCAAAATAATCGAAAATACCGGAATTGAAAATGTTCGTATCGCTATCCATTTTGGATGCAAGGGTTACGTTGGGGATGTTTTCCAAAGAGCGTTGTGTATCCGGATCGAAATACCGGATTGATTCTATAAAATCGCCGTCGAATTCCAATCGGCACGGTTGCTTTTCACTATACGACCAAAAATCGATAATGGAGCCGCGCACCGAGTAAAATCCTGGCTCAACAACAAATTTTTCCCTTTCATAATCGAGAAGATTTAAATATCCAAGCAAATCGTCGTAAGCCAGCTCACCGCCAATTTCAATTTTCGTGGTATTGTTTTTAAGTTCTTCCTTCGGGGGCAGTTTTACTTTCAGAATTTGATAGGTTGAAATCACAATCACATTTTCGCGGGATGCGGCATCCGTGAGCTTTTCTTGTAATGTTTCAAAATCGAGTTCGGGAATTGAAATTACATTTCCGTTCAAACCCAAAATATTCAGTTCAACGCAAAATTCGTTTACTTTTTGTTTTCCGGGAAGCAACAGCAAAACGCTCTTTCCATTTTCGAAAATATGTTTAACGAATAAGGATTTGGCCGATTCTGGTAATACGGTAACCGGAATAATTTTATCCCCGCTTTTTATTTTTCCGTTAACTTCCCGCACAAATTCAAGCCGTGAGAAGAAATCCGATATTTTCTTAATCATTAATGTTATATTTTTTAAGTTTTTAGTATTGTTCAAATATACAATTTACCATTTTCCCGGGAAGGAAAAGGTAATTGGAATGTAAATTTAAGTATCTGGTCAATAAACAACAATCGGGAAATTAATTAATACGGGGAGGATACAATATTTTACGTTAAATAAAAACCAGTTATTGCAATCCATTACCGGAACAACTTGTTTTTTCCATTGGATAATATGTGAAAAGAAACGGCAAATTACCGTTAATATCCCATTTATACCCGGTAACTTTTGTCGTGCCGGGGAAATCGGAATTCTTCATTAATGTAAAATATCTTCTTTTCCGGCTTTTTCTTAAAATTTTTTTTCTTTAAGTTTTGTTTGGTTTTCTCCTGTTCTACAAAACAAGGAAGTACATAATGGATTTAATCAAATCACGAAAACACAAGGAATTGCTCCCTAACCAACTTAAAGAAGCATGTAACGTAGAATGTTTCGATTTTGAATCGACGGTAAAGCTGCAACCGATTGAAGGAATAGTTGGGCAACAAACTGCTCTTAAAGCTCTTAAATTGGGTGTTAACATCAAAGGACAAGGTTATAACATATTTGTAACCGGACTTTCGGGCACGGGCAAGTTGACCACAATAAAAAAAGTTCTCGAAGAAATTTTGCCACGTAAACCTAAACTTTACGATTACGCTTACGTTTATAATTTCAGGGATCCCGATCATCCCGCATTGCTTACTTTTCCGGCCGGCAAGGGCAAAGCATTCAAAAAAGATATGGCGAAAACGATAAAACAGTTGCGGGAAAATATTCCGCAAGTGCTCGATAAAGAACCGTTTCTTACCAAAAGAAAAAAACTTTTCGCCGAATACGATTCGAAACAAAGAAAATTAATGGACGATTTTGAAAACAAATTACGAAAAGATAATCTTACTCTGGGACAAATAACCGTTGGTGATGTTGTTCGCCCCGATATTCTTGCCGTTGTTGACGGTCAACCGGTAATGGTGCAGCAACTTGAAGAACTGGTAAAACAGAAAAAAATATCAAAACGCGAAGCAAACAAATTGATTGATAAATATTCCGATTACCAGGACGAACTCCATATGCTGTTCAAGCAAACATTAAAACTTACGCAGGAATTCCAACAAAAACTTACCGAGTTGGAAAGCAAGGTGGTTACGGAATTATTGAAAATATTTATCGATCAGCTGAAATCGAAATATAAATACAAAAGAGTTTTAAAATATCTGGAAAACGTTCAGGAAAATATTCTGCAAAATCTTGAAGTGTTTAAGGGACAAAAACCTGCCGAGGAACAAACTCCCGACGGTTCGGTAATAGATTACTTTAAAGAATATGAGGTCAATGTAATTCTGGATAATTCACATGTAAAACAGTGCCCGGTCATTGTCGAAACTTCACCTACATACAGTAACTTATTCGGATTGATTGAAAAATACAGCGACGGTTCGGGTGGGTGGTATGCCGATTTTACTAAAATAAAAGCCGGTTCACTGCTCAAAGCTAATGGCGGTTATTTGGTAATCAACGCTTCCGATGCAATCTCCGAACCTGGCGTTTGGAAAGCTCTCAAACGTGTTTTGCTTTACGGCAAGTTGGAAATACAGGATCTTACCAATATTTATCAATTTACTCCAAGCGTACTTAAGCCCGAACCGATTGAAATAAACACCAAAATTATTTTCATCGGCAACAACTATGTTTATTATTTGCTTTCCGAGTTTGAAGACGACTTCAATAAAATATTTAAAGTGAAAGCGGAATTCGATTATGAAATGAAACGGACTGAAAAAGCTTTGCTTGAGTATGCACAGCTCGTAAAAAAACTGGTTGCTCAAGAAGGATTACTCGAGTTCGATAAATCCGCAGTGGGCAGGATAATCGAATACGGTTCGAGATACGCCGGTTCGAAGAATAAATTGACAACCCGTTTTGCCTATATAGCCGATCTCGTTAGGGAAAGCAGTTTTTGGGCTTCGGATGTGGGAGCGGAAATTGTAACCGATTCACATGTAGTCCAAGCCTATAAAGCGGCGCGGGAAAGACACGGATTGTACGAAACCAAATTGAAGGAGATGATTAAAGAAAAAATCATCCGGATTGAAACGGAAGGAAGTAAAGTCGGGCAAGTAAACGGTCTTGCGGTTTATAACGGCGGCGCTTATTCGTTCGGTAAACCCACGCGCATAACGGCTTCGGTTTCACTCGGCTCCGGAAATATTATAAACGTTGAACGTGAAGCTGGTTTGAGCGGTAAAACTCATAACAAAGGCGTTTTGATTATTACGGGATATTTCCGTCAGAAATTCGGTAAAAAAATTCCGCTGAACTTTACCGCAAGTCTGGTGTTTGAACAAGGTTACGGTACAATTGACGGCGACAGTGCATCCATAACGGAAATTGCCGCTTTAATTTCGAGTATTTCCCAAATTCCCATCAAGCAATCGCTGGCGATTACCGGCTCGGTGGATCAACACGGAAATATCCAACCGATTGGCGGAGTGAATGAAAAAATAGAAGGCTTTTTCGATGTTTGTAAAGAACGCGGCTTAACAAAAAAACAAGGTGTGATTATTCCTTATCAAAATATTCAAGATTTAATGCTTAATGATGAAGTTATTGAGGCAGTGAAAAACAAACAGTTTCACATTTATCCCGTTCAAACAGTTGATGAAGCTATTGAGATTCTAACCGGAATTAAAGCCGGTAAACTTCTTAAAAGCGGAAGATACCAAGCTTGTACGGTATTCGGTGAAGTGGAGAAAAAACTTAGGGAAATGAGAAGAATTTACAGACCCGAAGCAAAATCGAACAAAACCGGAAACGGCAAGGAGAACAAACTTAAGGATTCGAAAAAGAAAAAATGACAAGAAAAGTAAAAACAAAAATTTTGGCAACTATCGGACCGGCAACCGATTCGGAGAAAAAATTAGTCGATTTAATCAATGCGGGTGCGGACGGTTTCAGACTTAACTTCTCACACGGAGATTACAATTATTTCGAAAAGGTTTTTCAAACAATTCATAATGTTTGCACCGAAAGCTCATTACCCATTCCCATTTTAATAGATTTGCAGGGTCCGAAAATACGGATTGGAGAGCTTGAACAAAATTCCATTGAGATTTTTACCGGCAATACTATTGAAATAACAACCGAGGAGATCAAGGGCACAGCGAAAAAAATTTCCACTTCATATAAAAATCTTCCGCAAGATGCACGTATTGGCGATGTGGTTCTTATAGACGATGGCTTGATAAAATTGGAAATAATCGATAAGACCGGAAAATCCGTTAAATGTAAAATTATTGTGGGTGGAACTCTGAAACCCAAGAAAGGAATGAACCTTCCGGGAATGAAACTCAGTACGCCCGCGCTAACGGAAAAAGATAAAGAGAATCTGGAATTTGCACTGAAACACCGTGTTGATTTTATTGCTCTTTCGTTCGTCCGCCACGAAGACGATATAACCGGATTAAAAGAATGGCTTCGTGCAAAAGGTTATGATAAACCGGTTATTGCGAAAATCGAAAAACCGGAAGCTGTTGAAAGATTCGAGCAAATATTGGAAATATCGGACGGAATAATGGTTGCCCGCGGTGATTTGGGGGTGGAACTTGCACCGCAACTTGTGCCTATTGTACAAAAAAATATTATCCGCAGATGCAATGCAACCGGAAAACTTGTAATTACGGCAACTCAAATGCTGGAATCGATGATTAACAATTCCGTTCCCACCCGTGCCGAAGCGTCCGATGTGGCAAATGCAGTTTTGGACGGCACCGATGTGGTAATGCTCAGCGCCGAAACTTCCGTTGGCAAATATCCGGTTGAAACCGTTAAGATTATGGATGACATTTTAAAAACCGCAGAATCCCAAACACAATTTCAAACTCCGGTTAATTTCGACAAACCGCATAATATCATTGACAATTTATTCGATGCAACGGCAAAAGGTTTTGCGGAAATATCCAATCAAATTAACGCTTCTGTTATTGTTGTTTTTACCCATCACGGAAGAAAGGCAAAAGCCTTGGCAAAATTCCGACCCGCTGCATCCATTGTTGCAATTTCCAACGAATTCGACACGCTTAATATTTTGAATCTTCACAGGGGAATTATTCCTTACCACCTCGAAAATTTTGAGGACGAAGAAGAATCAATTGCACGTGCAATCGAAATTCTGAAAAAAGAAATGTTCGTTGAGAAAAACGATGTTATAGTTTTTACATCGGGAGCGCCTATTACCGATAAAGAGCGAAGGAACTGGATTCGATTTCATATAGTTTAAAGGCTGTTATGGAAACAAACGGACTGAAAATAGCGGATTGGTGGAAAACCTTACCGAACGGAAAAATTTTGTGTACGTTGTGTCCCCGCTATTGCACTATTGGCGAGGGGCAAAAAGGATTTTGTTTTATCCGTGAAAACATCGGTGGAACACTATATTCAACCGGTTACGGCAGGCCTACAGGTTTTGCAATCGATCCTGTAGAAAAAAAACCGCTTAATCATTTTTTGCCGGGCACTTCAATTTTAAGTTTCGGAACCGCAGGTTGTAATTTGGGTTGTAAATTCTGCCAAAATTGGACAATAAGCAAAGCAAAACTCGATGAAACCTATTCGATAAAAGCTTCACCCGAAGACGTTGTGCGTTTGGCAAAAAAATACGGCACGCCATCAATCGCTTACACTTATAACGATCCGACTATTTTCGGCGAATATGTAATCGATATCTCGAAACTGGCGCGGGAAGAAGGAATCAAATCTGTTATGGTTACCGCCGGTTATATCGACAAGGAAGCGAGAAAAGATGTTTACAAATATATCGATGCGGCAAATGTGGATTTGAAAGCTTTCACCGAAACGTTTTACAGAAAGCTTACACTTTCGCACCTAAACGATGTTTTGGATACCCTCGTTTGGCTAAAAAAGGATACCGGCGTTTGGGTTGAAATAACAACTTTGCTTATCCCCGGCGAGAACGATTCTCCGGATGAACTTAAAGAAATGGTAAACTGGATATTGAAAAATTTGGGAGATGAAGTTCCGTTGCATTTTACTGCTTTTCACCCCGATTTTAAAATGAGGGACAAACCGCCAACACCGCCTTCAACATTAACAATGGCCAGGAACATAGCATTGAAAGAAGGAATAAAATATTGTTACGTCGGTAACGTGCATAATGTTGAAGGTCAAACCACATTTTGCCCCAATTGCGGTGAACCGTTAATTGTACGGGACTGGCACTCTGTCCGTTTGAACAAATTGAAAGACGGAAAATGTTACAAATGCGGCGCCGGAATTGCCGGAGTCTTTGATTTTAAAAAGACAGCATAACTGCGACATTTGCAGCAAGGGCACCGGAGATATAATCCGGAAAGTAAAATTCCCCGTCACATTGTAATTGAGATTCGAATCATTTTATTTTTTGTAACAAATCACCTACGGCATCTTTGTGCACCATAAAATCCATTATTTTAAGTTTAACGTAATCTTCATTCATGAAATAATATCCTTTGTTTTTTCCGTCCCGTGAACTTGAGCCGGAATCTTTAATTGCATACCAAAGCTTTCCGCCTTTACGGGTAAAACCGACAAGATGAATACCGTGGTCATCGGTTGTTGTACCGTTGCCAAACCGGAATTGCCGTGCATCTTCGTCAATATATTCCGGTGGAATATCGAATGTGGGAACTATAAAAACATCTTTCTCCGGAATTTTACCGGGTTCGGAAACATCACCGCCAATTGAAAGCGAATAACCGTTTTGAATTGCGTTATTCAAAATTTCCATGAATTTGCCGAGTGGAACGTTAACGTAATCTTTACTGTGCCACCAGTTATCGGGCACTTTATATTCCACCCTTTTGAAATAGGGCGCTTGTTTGTATGAGAGAATATCCACATAATCGTCCAAATTCAGTTTGAGGAATTTTTTCAAATATTCTTTCGGTGAATAAAATTTTTTATTGACTTCAATTGCACTGGGCGGAACACCCATGTAATTATCCAGAATGGATTTGATTGTTGATAAAACAGCTTCCTCGTTCCAAGCATTGCTCTCCTTCACACTTTGCAAATACGAATACATTTCGCTGAACATTTTGGAATGGTCGTGAAATTTTTGTCCGGGTTTTAACCCTGTGTATTCTTGTAACGGGACGATTCCGTAATCCTTCCATATTCTCGTTACTGCATTGGCTTCCGAACCTTGAGCAAAAAGTGATTTGCCCCTTGTCCGCACGAACTCGCGTGCCTTCTCCACATATTCCCAATACACTGTGTACATTTCCGAGAGTTTAACTTTTTTGCCCGTTAAGCGGTAAACTTCCGATTCGAAAAATGAAGTGGTGGAAAACGACCAGCACGTACCGGTATTTCCTTGTGAAACAGGTTTGTTATGCCAAACCGTTTTAAATTCGTTAATTGAGCCGGGCAAATCGTAATTGCTTACATCAACGCGGAAAATTTTTGCCGGTTCCGTTTTCGGAGCATTATATTCTTCAATGCTTTTCATTATTACGTTTTGATAATATCCCGGCTTTTTCTCAACGAAAATTCCTTTGTCTTTTTTCTTCTCCTGTGCATGTAAACTAGTAAAGAATAAAAATCCTAAAATTATAACAGTTGTAATTTTAACTATTGTCTTCATTTCAATTCTCCGCTTATTGTTGTAATTCAATATTCAAAAATAATAAATTAGGGTGGGAAGTGACTCATACAAATTTCATTCATCGTTAAAATAATTTTTTAACTAAATTACGAATTAAATAATTGACAAATTGGCAATTAACTAAAGGAGTTTGGAAATGTATAAACTTGTATTATTACGCCACGGTGAAAGCGAATGGAACAAACTGAATTTATTTACCGGCTGGACGGATGTTGATTTGACCGGAAAAGGAAAGGAAGAAGCCGCAGAGGCGGGAAGGTTACTTAAGGAAGGCGGTTTCACTTTCGATATTGCTTATACTTCTGTGTTGAAAAGGGCAATACGGACACTGAACATTGTGCTGGACGTAATGGATTTAATGTGGATTCCCGATGTAAAATCGTGGAGGCTAAACGAACGGCATTACGGAGCTTTGCAAGGATTGAATAAAGCCGAAACCGCAAAAAAATTCGGTGACGAACAAGTTTTACTTTGGAGAAGAAGTTACGACGTTCCGCCGCCGGCTCTCGATGAAAACGATGAGCGCTATCCAGGAAAAGATCCGAGATATGCCGGACTGAAAAAAGAGGAAATTCCTTTGACCGAAAGCTTGAAAGATACCGTTGCAAGGTTTGTGCCTTATTGGGAAAACACAATTGTGCCCACCGTTAAAAGCGGGAAAAAAGTTATCATTGCCGCACACGGAAACAGCTTGCGTGCTTTGGTAAAATACTTGGACAATATGAGCGAAGAGGAAATTGTTAAGTTAAATATTCCGACCGGCGTACCGTTGGTTTATGAATTGGACGATGAACTAAAACCCGTTAAACATTATTATTTGGGCGATCAGGAAGCAATAGCAAAAAGAATAAACGCAGTTGCAAATCAAACCAAAGCAAAAAATTAAAAAACCGGATTGTATGCCGATTATCTTATATAAACCGATAGCTGTTTATTTGCCCTTGATTTTATGTATGATTTTCTACATTTTCGGTAACAATTTATAATTAGAAAACAAAATCGATCCGTTTATGATAAAAAGAATATTTCCCGTATTGTTTTTCTTGCTTGTTTTTCAATTTACAATGCAAGCGCAAATAGTGGTAGGAAAATATGCAGGCGAATTTCTTACACTTGGCGTTGGCGGAAGAGCTTTGGGAATGGGCGGCGCACATGTTGCCGTGGTTTCCGATGTTACCGCAGGTTATTGGAATCCCGGCGGGCTTGCAAGAATTAACTATCCGCAAATTTCGTTAATGCACGAAGAGCATTTCGGAAGTTTGGTAAATTATAACTATGCTGCCGTTGCAATTCCCTACGGAAAAGATATGAGTTTCGGACTTAGCGTCATCCGTTTAAGCGTCGATGGTATTCCCGATACACGAAATGCATTGATTGACAGGGTTACCGGAAACGTAATTTACGATATCAACAATCCCAATTCGGTTTTGGATCCGACCAAGGTAACGGAGTTTAACAATACCGATTGGGCGGTTTACCTGACTTTCGCCAAACGGCAAACGCAAAATTTTTACTGGGGAGCAAATGTTAAAATCATCAGAAGGGATTTGGCGGAGTTCGGTGCAACCGGAATCGGGTTTGATATCGGTGCGGTTTATTCACCTTACGATAATTTTTACCTTGGCGCAAATGTAATGGATATTACAACCACCTTTCTTGCGTGGAATACCGGACGTACAGAATTAATTACACCAACGGCTAAAATCGGTGCTGGTTATGTTCAAAAGTTTATGGGATTGAATTTCATTCCTGCCCTTGATTTCGATATCCGGTTCGAAAACCGGCAATTTGCTTCAAACTTCAATATCGGACCGGTTAGCTTCGACGTACGCACGGGAATTGAAATCAACTACAAAAATTTGATATCTGTCCGTGGCGGTTACAATGATGTTAAGCAGTTTACAATAGGTGCGGGAGTCAAATTGCCCAAATTGAATATCGATTATTCTTTCGCAAGATTTAATAAAAGTGAAGTTGACCGCTTGCCCGATACCCACAGAATATCGTTGATTCTTACTCTCGAACAACCTAAATTTATGCGTGGAAGTTAAACAGGAAACGGCAAGTAAATTTTTATAATCCGGCGCCTTTTGTGGCGCTATTTTTTTAAATTGAGTGATATGAAACCAAAATCGTTATTATTAAAATTATTGTTCGTCATAATTTTGTCCGGCTGTTCGACTTCAAGATTTTCAAACTCTGCCGGTGAATTGTTAAGCGATGAATTTGCAACGGGCAATTCCGGTCTTACGGTAAGAATTCCCCGAGGTTGGTTTCAAGCATACGATAATGAAAAAAATGTTTTGGATCTCTGGATTGTAAGCGGGGATTATTCCGCATCCATTCAATTTAAAACAATTAATTTTTTTGATGAAGTAAACAATCTTCATGAAGCCGTTAAAATCAGCAAAGCTGTTAACAAAATTTCGGATGGAAATAAAAGGCAGTTCCTTGATGAAAATAAAAACATTGACGGTTCCGCGGCATACAAAATTATTGATGACGGTTCGGTTGTTGCACGGGTTGTGGTTTTTCCGTGGAAAGGTAAATTTTACGAATGTACTGCCGGTTTTTTACCAGATTATTCCGGAGCAGGCAAAGAAAAAGTTTTTGAACTGCAAGATGAAGTATTGAAAAATTTAAAATATTAATAAATTAATTTCTGTAGTACTGTATGGTAATAAATTGTCTTGACGGAAGGACTCAAATTCCGGCTGTCGAATGGATGAGAAAGACTTATTGGGTTGAGTTTGTTGATACGATAAACGGGGACGGTCGGGATAAAATATTGGCGGAAAATTCCGGCGGAGCGCGGTAATAAACCGGCTTAAAATAAAAACCGAAATTTCCATTCGGGTACTTGCTTCAAAGGTTATTGCAATTACAGATCATTACGATTGTGTGGGGAACCCGGTTGACGGAGAAACTCATAAAAAGCAAATTTCCGAAGCGGTGCGAAATATAAAATCGGGGGATTGAGTGTTAAAGTTACAGGTTGGTGGGATGAAAATTGGCAAGTGCACAGGTTAGTGTAGTTTACTTTTTCACGCTTTCCCAAAATATTTTAGAATGTTCATCAATTTTTTTTAACACTTCTTTGTTCGAAGGGAAATCGAGATATTTCAAGCGTAGTAAAAATAAAAATCCGATAAAACTTTCCGCAAAAATTCCGGCATTTCCTTTCTTGAATAGTTTGTGTTTAATCAATTCGGTAAAAATCATTTTCGTTATATTTAAATACTCTTCCAAGTAGGAATTTAATGAAATTTCAACTTCACCGATTGCGTGGAACTGTTCGCTTAAAATCAGTTTTATTAACGCCCGTTCATTTTCAGTTTGCCAAAATTCGAAAATCTTTCTTGCGAAATCCCTTATGAAAATCTCGGGTTCAGTGATTTTATCCAATAAATCGTCTGTTAAAATGACTTTTGCCACCGGTCCGGAACTCAATTTTTCGATAATGGCTTCGAGAATAGCTTGTTTTGATGAAAAATGATTGTAAATTCCGCTTTCTCTGATGCCCACTTCTTTAGCAATATCCCGGATCGACGAACCGGAGTAACCTTTGATAACAAATAAATCGAGTGCTTTTTGCAATATTTTTTCTTTTGTGTTTTTCATTTTATTTTAAAATTAATTCCATGAACGTTCGTTAATATATTGAAGGGGTAATAAAAAATCAAGTGAAGAGTTAAAAGTCCGGTACCTGGTAAATACCGGACTTTTTTTAATTTATTTTAGTAACAACATCTTGCGTGTTTGTGAAAAATCGCCTGCTGTCAAACGGTAAAAATACAATCCGCTCGATAGTTTCGAAGCATCAAACGTAACGGAGTAATTTCCCGGCGATTGTTTTTCATTGACTAACCTTGCCACGGTCTTACCGAGAAGATCATAAACAATAAGGTTTACTTTTACTTCCGTTCCATACGGAATCGAGTATTTTATAATTGTTGTTGGATTAAACGGATTCGGGTAGTTTTGCTCCAATGCAAACTTGTCCGGTACATCTCCGCCGGTTTTTACGCTGGTTGTAATACTTTGAACTGTTTTCAATATCCAATTTTCCGGGTCGAATTTTATGCTTTGAGGTTCTCCCGTAACATCGGCGTAAAAGGTTTGTGATTTTTGATTATTGAAAAATGTTAATAAAGTGTCGCCTGCCGTTGTGGTTACTTTTACTTGAACAGGCATTGTGAAAAAAACAGGATTTTTGTGATTCGATTGCTCGATCGTAATTCTAAAACGGTATGAATCATTGTCTATTTTCGAATAACCCCAATCTATATTGTATACGGGAAAATCTTCTCCGTAAATCCATTCTTTGAAAAAATATTCCAAATCTTTCCCGGAAACTTCTTCCGCCACTCTTTGAAAATCTTCCGTTGTTGCTACTCCGTAAGCAAGTTGCGGATCGTTAATGTAAGAATACAAGACATCAAAAAAAGTTGAATCTCCCAATACGCCTCTTAACATGTGGAGGACCACAGCGCCTTTTGCATAACTGCGGGAACCGTCGAAAATTTCGCTGACGCTGTTAATGTTTTGCACGTAAATGGTACCAAATGCATTTTTGGCATAACTCATTTCCGACGCTATGGATGATTTGTAACTCGAGTAACCGTATTTCATTTCTTTGTACAACGATTCGCAGTAAGTTGCAAAGCCTTCATTCAACCAGATATGGTGCCAATCTTTGCAAGTGATTTTATCGCCGAACCATTGATGAGCAAGTTCGTGTGAAACAATGCCGCTGCCGAACGAACCCATAGAAGAGACGGTTTGATGCTCCATTCCGCCGCCCCAGCCGAATTGTGCGTGACCGTATTTTTCATCAATGTACGGATACAAACCGAACAAATTCGAAAATATGGAAAGCATTTCCGGTGTTTTATCCAAATTGGTTTTGTTGGTTGCCAAATCTTCCGGATACATGTAATGTATAACTTCCATTGTGTCGCCGGGCGCGTAAACGAAATAATTTTTATACACTTCATAATTTGTCATTGCTACCGAAATTAAATAATGTGCAATCGGATGATGGTTTTTCCACTTGAAAGTTCTGGTACCGTCGCCGTTTTCTACGATCGCTTCCAAACTCCCGTTTGATACCGAATAAAAAAGCTCGTCGGCTGTAATCCAAACATCGGAAGAATCCGCTTTGTCGGCCGGTGTATCTTTGCAAGGCCACCAGTCGCTTGCGCCGTAAGGTTCGCTTAAAGACCAAATAGCAGGCGTGCCGTTGTGAGAGCCGAATTCGAAGCTGCCGAATCCGGAACTGCCCGGACGCCCGCGGTAGTAAACATCCACGGCAAATTCTTCTCCGGTATTGACCGGTTGGGAAAGGGTAATGTTTATTCTGTCGCCCGGATGTGTAAACGAAAGCATCGCGTTTCCCGATTTTACGGAATCGACTGTGAAAACATTCCGCAAATCGAGAAAAAATCCGGTAAGTCCGTCGGATAAACTTTTTGCCTTCACCGTAACGACGCCGTTTATTTGTTTTACAACGTGGTTGATTTTTATATTCAGTTTGTAATAAGTAACATCAATATTGGAATCTCCGGGATAATTGATTTTGGAAACTTTCAAAAGACGTTCGTAATATTTTTGCTTCCCAGTTGCACATTCGTTTTTGTATTGTTGTGCAATTCCATTGAAAGCAAATAAAACAATTAAAACTAAAACAATTAAAATATTCTTCATAATTTCTCCTGAATTAAATTAATTTTAGATTACCTTAAAAAAGGAAATATTCAGTAGCATTTGTGAGGCGCTGAAAAATTTTTACAATGAACTAACACGATTCGCAAGTTTAATATTCTTCGTTTTTGTTTTTCGCGCAAAGCTCTATCAACACACCATGTGTGGATTTCGGATGAAGAAATGCAATTTCCAATCCTTCCGCGCCTTTGCGGGGAGTTTTATCGATTAAATCGACGCCTTTATCTTCCGCTACTTTAAGAGCCGCTTGAACGTCATCCGTATTGAAAGCAATATGATGCACTCCTTCACCACGCTTTTCAATGAATTTGGCAACTGGACTATCGGCGGAAGTGGCTTCAAGCAATTCTATTTTTGTTTTACCAACCATAAAAAAAGCGGTTTTAACTTTTTGATCTTGAACTTCTTCTATGGTATAACAATTAAACCCTAACACTTCTTCATAAAATTTAATTGCTTCATCCAAATTTTTTACCGCAATACCAATGTGCTCAATATGTGAAATATTCATTTTATTTCCCTTATAATTTAACATTATCGTGATATTCCCCGAAAACATCGCGCATTGCGTTTGAAATTTCACCAATACTTGCATACACTTTTACCGCTTCGATAATGTAAGGCATTAAATTTTCCGTGCCTTCAGCGGCTTTCCGTAAAGCATGCAATTTATTTTCGACTTCAGTGTTATCACGTTCGCTTTTAATTTTTCTTAAAAATTTAATTTGTTCATCTTGAACCTTTTCGTCGATTTTCAACACATCCGAATAATGTTCTTCGGGTTCAATATATTCGTTTACCCCAACAACTATTCTTTCCTTGTTTTCCAATTCTTGATTGTATTTATAAGCGGCTTTTTGGATTTCCTGTTGAACGTAACCGTTTTCAATTGCGTTAATCATTCCACCCATTGATTCGATTTTTTTCAAATAATCATTGGCTTCTTCTTCAATTTGGTTAGTTAAAGATTCCACGTAATACGAACCGGCTAACGGATCGATTGTATTTGCCAGACCGCTTTCGTGTGCGACGATTTGCTGTGTGCGCAAAGCAATTTTAACCGATTTCTCGGTCGGCAATGCAAGTGCCTCGTCTTTGGAATTGGTGTGAAGACTTTGCGTGCCGCCCAATACAGCGGCTATGGTTTGTATTGTAACTCTGATTATGTTATTATCGACTTGCTGAGCCGTAAGCGCCGACCCGGCAGTTTGTGTATGGAAACGCATCATCATCGAGCGTTCTTTTTTTGCGTTAAACCGCTCCTTCATAATACGCGCCCACATTCTTCTTGCGGCTCTGAATTTTGCAACTTCTTCCAGCAAATCGTTATGTGCATTAAAGAAAAACGAAAGTCTGCCGGCAAATTGGTCAACGTCCAAACCTGCGTTTAACGCCGCTTTTACATATTCGATACCGTCAGCAAGTGTAAAACCGACTTCTTGAGCCGCGGTTGAGCCGGCTTCCCTGATATGGTAACCTGAAATTGAGATGGTATTCCACGTGGGGACTTCTTTTGCACAATATTCGAATATATTTGTGATCAATCGCATCGATGGTTTCGGTGGATAAATGTATGTTCCGCGCGCAATGTATTCTTTTAAGATATCGTTTTGGATTGTTCCGCGAATTGCATTTTTCGGAACACCTTGTTTTTCTGCAACAACGATATACATCGCAAGCAGAATTGCAGCCGGCGCATTAATAGTCATCGAAGTTGAAACTTTGTCAAGCGGTATTTTATCGAAAAGTATTTCCATGTCAGCCAGAGTATCGATTGCCACACCTACTTTCCCAACTTCCCCAAAAGCCATCGGGTCGTCACTGTCGTAACCGATTTGTGTGGGAAGATCAAATGCAACGGAAAGTCCGCTTTGCCCTTGTGACAATAAGTATTTATATCGTTCGTTCGATTCTTTCGCAGTTCCGAAACCGGCATACTGGCGCATTGTCCATAATCTTCCTCTGTACATCGTCGGCTGAATCCCGCGGGTGTATGGGAACTGTCCCGGAAAATTCAAATCCCGCAAGTAATCCGTTTTCTCCAAATCTACCGGGGAATATAAAGCTTTGACCGCCTTAAACGATTGGGTTGTGAATTCTTTTCTTCGTTCGGGATGTTTTTCAATTGCTTTTTTGTATGTGGTGCTTGCCCACTCGTTTTGTGCGGATTGTATTCTTTCTGTTTTATCCATCTTCATTGGAATTTATATTAAACTTAACTTCCAAATTAAAAATAATATTCTTATGAATAAACCCAAAAAACAATAATTATCGTATAACAAATGAAAAATTTTTCTTTACTTGACAAATAAAAAACATTAACATATTTTACAGTCCTTGAAATTTCTCTTTTAGTTTTTTTACATATTCCGCGTTAGCTCAATGGTAGAGCATTCGGCTGTTAACCGAAGGGTTGTAGGTTCGAGTCCTACACGCGGAGCAATATTTACCCCAATGCTGAGTTGGGGTTTTTTGTTTAATAGAAATTATACGTCTGTAATTTTAATTGAAAAACTCTTTCCCGCCTCAAATTTTGCAGGGTATTATCTGCTCCGGTAAAGTACTGAATTGCTCAATACCAATTGAAAAAGAATTAACGTGCCGGAACGCTTTGGATACAAAATTTTATTTACAAATCAATGTGATTTAATCCCGCATAATTTTTTACCTTTTTTGTATATTCTAACTGTCAGCAAAAAAGGATGGTAGCCATGCTTAGATTAACCTTGATTTTAGTATATATTGTAACCGTATATATAAATCTACATGCGCAGGATTTCTTATTTCAAGGTTGGTACTGGGATTATCCCAAAACCTCAGACGGTGAAAATTGGGCTGATACTTTACGCCTTAAAGCTGCGGAATTATCGGATGCGGGATTTACTTTTGTTTGGCTACCTCCTTTGTCCCGGACAAGTTCCGGCAGCAACAGCAACGGTTACGATCCGGAAGATTTATACGATTTGGGTGAATTCGGTTTGGGTCCAACCGGCTTCGGCTCGCGTACCGATGTGGATAATCTTGTAGCGGAATTTAATGCACAAGGTATTAAAGCGGTTGCCGATGTTGTTTTTAATCACCGGGACGGTGGTAAAGCCGAAAATAATCCGGCAGTGGAAGACTGGATAGAAAATTTTACATATCCCGGTAATTGCCCCTATCCTTCCGATAGAGTGAGATTCATTTTGCCAATCGGAGGAACAACCGGAAAAGGAAGCGGAACTTATTATTTTAAGATTAAATCAAAAACCGAACATCCCGATTTTTTCGGCAAATCGTATAAGTTTTATGTTTGGACGACGAAAGTCGGTTGGCAAGGGCTTCCCGACGAAACCGAATCGGAACCGAACGGCGGGGGCGGTTGTGGCGAACCGAACAATACCGTATCCCTTGGTGTTAATTACTGGGCAACTATCGATGCTTCCGGTTGCAAAATAGATGAATTTCAGCTTACTTTATCAGCTTCGGATTTTTATTCCGCCGGCGATACTCTTTTCTGCGTGCTGCCGAACGATGCGGGTTATTCCGATCATTACATCTACGAACTCTGGTACAACGACGGTGTAAATCCCACTGTTAATATTCAATCCGATGTTATCTACCAAACTTATACCGATTTTACATCTTTGCCGAGCGGGCGCGGCGGAATGAACTGGCAAAACTTTAAACCCAACGGGGTTACATCAACAACTTTATGCGGCGACTGGGATTGGCCTTGGTTTTTCTACGATTATGATCAATATATTCAATCGACGAAAGATACACTTTTTGCTTGGACCGCCTGGCTGTGGAATGATGTAGGAATACGGGGATTACGTATGGATGCGGTTAAACATTTCACTCCGGAATTTGTCGGTGATTTGTTCGATTACCTTTACGACCAAGGAATTGCACCGCAGCTCAACGTAGGTGAATATTTCGACGGTAACTCCGCCACTCTGAAAAACTGGATTGACCAAGTATATTCGTACATGGATGCGGATACCAAGTCTGCCATTACACCACGCGTATTCGATTTCTCTTTGTTTTATGCCCTCAAAGATGCTTCCGATACTTACGGTTATGATGTCCGCAATGTTTTCAATTCCGGTCTTGTTGATGCACAAGGCATGAGCGGATTTAATGTTGTTACATTTGTAAATAACCACGACCTGGCAAAGGAAGGTAACAATATTCAAAACGATCCGGTTTTGGCTTATGCTTACATTCTCACAAATAATCAAGCCGGTTTGCCAACCGTATTTTACCCAGACTATTATTATGTTAACGGATTTACCAATACGGGAATGAAAGACAAAATCGACAAACTAATAGGTCTGCATAAAAAATATATTTACGGGGCTTCCGCACGCGATTATTTAAGCAGAATTGGAACCCCTTACAATCAAAACTTTACTTCAGGTTATGATAATACAACATTAATCTATCAATTAATGAATATTCCTACATCACAAGATGTAATCGTTGCAATTAATTATGCTGGCGGTACGGATACCCTGAAAGTTTCGCAAGAAATAAACACAACAAACGTTACATCAGGCGATGTTTTTGTAAATATGATTGATAACAACTTTTCCACTTATGCGAAAGTTAATTCGGGTAATGAAATTTTAATTGAATTACCGCCGCGCTCATATTCCGTTTGGGTGCAAGGAGTATTGGCGGAGATAAAAATTTATTTGGAAGGACCGTACGATTCGAATTCAAATGAAATGAAAACCGCTCTTGCCTCAAATAACTATTTGCCGTTAACTTCCCCGTACACGGAAGATCCTCGGACAGTTAAAAATATTCCCGCAAATACGGTTGATTGGATTCTGATAGAGTTACGGTCGGGTGAAAACGGTCCTGCCGTTGCCTACAGAAGTGCGTTTCTCCGGAAGGACGGGAGAATTGTTGATGACGACGGAACCGGAACGGCAGTACCCATTCCCGCTAAAACAGGAAATTATTACATTGTTGTTAAGCACAGGAATCATCTGCCGGTAATGAGTGCCGCCCCGGTTGCGCTCTCCGGTTCAACCGCTTTATACGATTTTACCACTTCTCAATCTCAAGCGTACGGCGCCAATCCTTTAACCGATCTTACGGGAAGCGGAATTTACGGAATGATTGCCGGCGATGCAACAAACAACGGCTCAGTTGATGCGGCAGATAGAAACGAAACTTGGAACAAGCGTAACCAAACAGGATATTTGTCCGCCGATGTTACTTGCAACGGCGTGGTTGATGCAGCCGACAGGAATATAACGTGGAACAACCGGAATAAAGTAACCCAAGTTCCTTAACCTGAGGATTGGAATTTTTAACGTTGTATGATAGTCTTCTTATTTTTTATGATTATATTGATTTAATCATATAGGCGGAATATGAAAACAAGTGTTTTGGAAAAAGTTGAACGAATCGAGAAGGAAAGAAATGACCTTCTGGAAAAGTTATCCGCTTTTGATGATGAGTATTTGAATATGAAACCACGTCCAGGTAAATGGTCGGTTCTTCAAATTCTTAATCATCTGATAAAATCGGAAAAGCTCTCGGTAATCTACATTAAAAGGAAAATAAGCGGACAATCCGAGATTAAACAATCAAGTATTAAATCGAAAATCAATGCGTTTATTTTACGGACGGGATTGCGATTACCAATTAAATTGAAAGCGCCGGATAATGTATCGGATGTACCCGATTATGATACCTTGGAAAATGTAAAACAAAATTGGGATAAAGTCCGCCGGTTGTTTTTATCGGTCATTATCGATATGCCGGACGGGATGCTGGATAAAGATGTGTTCAAACATCCCGTTACTGGAAAAATGAATATTAAAGGCGCAGTCGATTTTTTCGATTCCCATTTCAAACACCATTTAAAACAAGTTTATTCGATTATAAATAAATAATAATTGGAGAGGACAAATGAAAAAAATCACTTTTCTCTTGGGGATTTTAATATCATTTACTTTTTTTGCATATAATTCATTTGCCCAGCATGAAGAAATAACCGGACTTTGGAAAACAATAGATGATGAAACCGGCGAGCCAAAATCCGTTGTGGAAATATATCTTAATGAGGGAAAACTTTATGGTAAAATAGTTAAACTTTTTAGAAAACCCGGCGAAGACCCTGACCCGGTGTGTGATAAATGCGATGAGGACGATCCGAGAAAAAACCAAAAGATTATTGGGATGACAATAATAACGGATATGGTATACGATGAAGACGATGACGAATGGGAAGACGGTGAAATACTCGACCCGAAAAATGGGAAGGTGTACGATTGTAAATTGTGGGTGGAAAACGGAAAATTGCAAGTGCGCGGTTATGTTCTGTTTTTCCACAGAACACAAGAATGGGTGCGCTACAACGGTGAAATATAATGTTATAATAATATAAATTTAAAACGATAACAGTTGTCGATGGATAATTATCATTTGAGCGGAATTTATGTTTATCCCGTCAAATCGCTCGGCGGGGTTGAACTTGAAAATGCCCAGGTTGAAGAACGCGGATTAAAATTCGACCGCCGGTGGATGGTTGTGGATGAAAACAACATATTTCTTTCTCAAAGAAGATTGCCTGCCATGGCTCTTATCCGGACCGGAATATCGGGCAACAAAATAAAACTTACACATAAATCCAAAACCGTTCCGCCATTGTATTTAACCGCAGATAAATATTCCGGGCAACAAACCTCAGTGAAAATTTTCGAAAAAGAAGTGCCCGCCCATTTTGTTTCCTCTGTTGCCGATGAATGGTTTTCCGAAGCGCTCGGTGTTAAATGCCGTTTGGTTTATATGTCCGCTACTGATATCAGACATGTTAATCCCAAGTATGCAAAGAAAAATGAAACGGTGAGCTTTGCCGACGGTTTCCCGTTTTTGATTATCGGCCAACCGTCTATGGATTTGCTCAATTCCAAACTTCAAGAAAAATTATCAATTATGAGGTTCCGACCGAACTTTGTTTTTGAAGGTGGAAACCCGCATGATGAGGACAAATGGTTGCGAATAAAAATAGGGGAAATAACTTTTAATGTTGTAAAGCCCTGTGCCCGCTGTGTAATTACAACGGTAAATCAAGAAACCGCCGAAAAAGGAAAGGAACCTTTGAGAACCCTTTCCAAATACAGACGTGCAAGCGGTAAAATATTTTTCGGTCAAAATATGATTGCCGGAAATACTGGTCAAGTAAAATTGAATGATGAAATTAAAGTATTGAAAATTAAAACTAATGAAATTTGAAAAACATTATTTGGAAATAAAAAAAACAGCCAGGTTCTTCACACTTGGTGAGTTAACGGATAAAACCCTTGCGGTTTGGTTTGTGCTCCACGGTTATGGTCAACTTGCGGAATTTTTTATTAAAAAATTTGAATGTATCGCCGGTGAAAATAATTTTATCGTTGCGCCGGAGGCATTGAACAAATTTTACCTCAAAGGTTTTTCCGGCAGGGTTGGAGCCACGTGGATGACAAAGGAAGAAAGATTAAAAGAAATAAAAGATTATGCGCTCTATCTGGATAAAGTATATTTTCAAATAATAAATAATCAAAAATATGAAAATATAAAAATTAACTTACTCGGATTTTCACAAGGAGCGCATACGGCTGTACGATGGGCGATTTACGGAAAACCCAAAATCAATAATTTGATTTTATGGAGCGGTTCGTTTCCTGCCGAACCGGAAATTGAAAATCACTTGCCGCTTTTCAACGGAATGAATGTTTTCATTTTATCCGGTTCAAACGATGAATTTATTGATGAAAAAAGTGTTCAAATTGAAACTGAAAGACTTAATAAACTCGGATTAAAATTTCATTCTCTCCGTTTCGATGGTGGACATGAGATAAAAAAGGAAACTCTACAACAACTTAACGGAATGTTATAACCGGAATGAAATCAATATTAAAAATAATATTACTCAAAATCTTTATTGTTTCACCGGTGTACGGTCAACCATTCTCGCGCGGAGTAAATCTAACCGGCTGGTTCCAACCCGAAAGCATTAACAGATTGCCCTTCTTGAAATATACGAAAGAAGATTTTTACAATCTGAAAGTATTGGGTGTTGACGTGATAAGGCTGCCGGTTAATTTACATGCTATGACGGATAATACTCCATCGCAAACATTGGATGACTTGCTCTTTTATTTTCTCGATCAAGCGGTTGACTGGGCCGAGGAATTAAATATCAAACTGATTTTGGATAACCATTCCTTCGACCCAGCCGTGGAAACCGGTTTCCGTATCGATACTGTTCTGATCCCCGTGTGGCAACAAATGGCCGGACATTATAAGAACCGTTCGAATTTGATCTATTATGAAATTATGAACGAACCCCATGGAATTTCACACAGCCGTTGGAATCAAATTCAGCAAAGCGTAATCGACGCAATACGGGAAATTGATTCCGTTCACACAATTATTGTAGGCGCTGCCGATTGGAACGGATTTTACGGTCTGGAATACATGGCGGATTTTCCGGATACGAACTTGCTTTATACTTTTCATTTTTACGAACCGAATTTATTCACGCATCAAGGTGCCGGCTGGACGATTCCCTCAATGGAATTTGTTGGAGGAATTCCTTTTCCCTATTCCGCAAGCGAAATGCCGCCGCTCGATTCCGTTTACACCGGAACATGGATTGAAGATTCGTATGATTATTACCCGGTCGAAGGAACACCGGAAAATGTTAAAAGCCTCATCGATATTGCCGTCAATTTTAAAAACACAAGGAACGTCCCGCTTTTTTGCGGTGAGTTCGGCGTTTATATGGACAACAGTCAGGATGACGACAGGGTTTTTTGGTACGACCTTGTGCGGAATTATTTCGAGCAGAACGGAATCCCGTGGATTATGTGGGATTACAAAGACGGATTCGGTTTGTTTGAGAAAGGTTCTAACGAATTATTCGA